>ODAJ012101899.1_pt1 | contig 22924 bp, 19 predicted proteins | sample 1539241 | NCBI WGS metagenome assembly ODAJ01 (sample SAMN02144231, study PRJEB22623) | gut metagenome | biome: sheep rumen | host: Ovis aries | place: New Zealand | reverse complement strand
CGCAGGTACTCCCCTCCCTTGTAGGGGAGGGGCAGGGGTGGGGTCAGTATTGTTATTATTCATGTCTGCTTTCAACCATTCGAAAAGTTTATTGCAAAGATAATGAAACAGGGAGTTTCTGCCGGGGAAGCGAGAACGAAGCGGCCGCTCCGTATATCAGGAGCGGCCGCTAAAGTACCTCCATCTCTTAACATTTACTTCTTTGTATGGTGACCAAAGGGGGGGGAGGGGGCTATTGCTTTATCAGCTCGATGCTGCGGCGCACGAAGCGGTCGAGGCCTTCGCCGCGCAGCAGGCCGTTCTGCAAGAGGGCCAGGTCGATGAGCTGGTGAACCAGCGAGTCCTGGCGGCCGTAGTCGCTGAGCAGCTGTTTCTTCTTGTTGCGCTGCTCCTCGATGGCCTTCTCGGTCTGGGCCTTGTCGTCCTTCTCCTGCTGGGTGAGCTCGTCGGCTTTCTTCTTCTCCTGCTGCTGGCGCAGGGCTGCCAGGCGGGCCTGCTGGCCCTTCAGCTCGGCCTCGATGGGCTGGAGGGTGGTTGTGAGCTGGGCATCGAGCGTGGAGAGGATTTTCTTGATGAGCGGGTGGTCGGCATTGAGCACGAGGCTGTAGGAGTCGGGCATTTGGGCGTAGAAGCTCATGCCGCTCTGAAAGCGGCTCATTTCCTTCATGCGGCGCATGTACTCGCTCTGGGTCATCAGGACGGGCTGCTGCTGATCGCCGAGGTTCTGCACCTCGACGTAGAAGTCGGCCTTCTCAATGGCGGGTATCTGGGAGCGGAACACTTCTGACAGATTGTCAGCCACGTCCTCGCTGATGGTCTTCTTGGGGGCGTCCTCCTTGAGGATGAGGCGCTCGATGATGTCGGCATCGACGCGCGTGAAGCGCGACTTCTCCAGCTTCTGTTCGAGCATCTGGATGGTGGGCACGTCGAGCTGACCGTCGGCCATGAGTACGGAGTAGCCCTTGGACTTGGCGGCCTCGATGTAGGAGTACTGCTCCTCCTTGTTGGTGGCGTAGAGATAGACCAGCGTGTCCTCCTTGTCTTTCTGGCCGGACTCAATGAGCGTCTTGTACTCGTCGAGGGTGAAGTACTTGCCCTCGGTGTCCTTCAGGAGGGTGAACTCCTTGGCGCGGTCGTAGAAGGACTCCTCCGAGAGCATGCCGTAGTTGATGAAGAGCTTCAGGTCGTCCCACTTCTGCTCGTAGGCCTTACGGTCTTCCTTGAAGAGGGAGAGCAGGCGGTCGGCTACTTTCTTGGTGATGTAGGTGGAGATTTTCTTCACCTCGCGGTCGCTCTGCAGGTAGGAGCGGCTGACGTTCAGCGGAATGTCGGGCGAGTCGATGACGCCGTGCAGCAGGGTGAGGAACTCGGGCACGATGCCTTCTACCTGGTCGGTGACGAAGACTTGGTTGCAGTAGAGCTGTATCTTGTTGCGCTGCAGGTCGAGGTTGGACTTGATGCGGGGGAAGTAGAGAATACCCGTCAGGTTGAAGGGGTAATCGACGTTGAGGTGAATCCAGAACATGGGCTCGTCCTGCATGGGGTAGAGGGTGCGGTAGAACTTCTGGTAGTCCTCGTCCTTGAGGGTGGAGGGAGTCTTGGTCCAGAGGGGCTCGGAGTCGTTGATGACGTTGTCCTCGTCGGTGTCCTGCATCTTGCCGTCCTTCCACTCCTGCTTCTTGCCGAAGACGACGGGCACGGCCATGAACTTGCAGTACTTCTGGAGCAGGGACTGTATCTTCTCCCGCTCGAGGAACTCCTTGCAGTCGTCGTCGATGTAGAGTATGATGTCAGTGCCACGATCGTCGCGCTGGGCGTCGCTGATTTCGTAGGCGGGGCTTCCGTCGCACGACCACTTGACGGCCTGGGAGCCTTCACGATAGCTCTTTGTAATGATTTCCACCTTCTTGGACACCATGAACGAGGAGTAGAAGCCGAGGCCGAAGTGGCCGATGATTTGGTTAGCATTGTCCTTGTACTTCTCGAGGAAGTCGTTGACGCCGGAGAAGGCTATCTGGTTGATGTACTTGTCTATCTCCTCCTCGGTCATGCCGATGCCCCGGTCGCTGATGGTGATGGTGCCTTGCTCGGTGTCGAGGCTGACGCGTACGCTGAGGTCGCCCTCGTCGCCCTTGAACTCGCCCTGCTGCTTGAGGGTCTTTAGCTTCTGCGTGGCATCAACGGCGTTGCTGACCATTTCGCGCAGGAATATTTCATGATCACTGTAGAGAAACTTTTTGATGACGGGGAAGATGTTCTCAGTAGTAACCCCGATGTTTCCTTTTTGCATAATGTTGTGTTACGTTTTTTGTTCAGTTGTTTGCCCTGAAGGTAGCAAATAGTGTGCCAAACGGGGGGACAGGCTGTCAGCTGCGCTTCTCCTTCAAGAGACCGTGGCGGTAGGCGTATAACAACTGCTTGAGGTCGGCCACCTGCAGGCGCAGGTCGCGCCCTTTGTCGGTATCGGCCACGAGCATGCGGTGGGCGGACATCTCGACGAGCTGGGTGGTTGACTTGATGTCGGTGCCGCGCAGCACGGCGTCGCGGGAAGAGGTAAAGGGCTCGTGCTGGACGAGTTCGAAGCCGCGCGAGTGATAGACCAGCGTGTAGCCGGCTATGCCCGTCTCCTTGTGGTAGGCCTCCGAGAAGCCGCCGTCAATGACCATGAGGCGGCCGCCGGCCTTGATGGGGTTCTCGCCGTTGGCGGCGTGTACTGGCACGTGGCCGTTGATGATGTGGCGGTTCTCGCCCTGTACGCCGAAGGCATCGAGTATGTGGTCGCACGTGGCGGGGTCGTTGCGCAGCTGGAAGTAGTAGCCCTTCTCCTCTTTATATGTCTCTTTGTCCTTGAGGAAGTAGCGCTCGAAGGTGGCCATCTTGGACTTGTCGAAGAGTGGCGAGTCGGGGCCACACCAGAGGTAGAGGAAGTAGTCACGGGCGTAGTGGCGCTCGTCGGGGTTGCTGTCGGTGGCGAAGGCGGTACGAATCATCTGGCCGGTCTTCTCCATAAGGTCACGGCCGCTGTACTGCTGACCGTAGAGGCTGACGGGCTTGAGGGTGCCGTCGGCATTGAGGGGAATGCTGGCATGGAAGAGGAGGTTGGAGTTGTAGATGGCGTACATGCAGCCGTGGCTGAGCAGGGTGCGTATGTGCTTATGCAGTTTTTCGCTGACGGCAAACGAGTGGCGCAGCTTCTCCATGAGCTGCTCTTCCTCGGGCGTCAGCTCGTCGGGACAGGCTGGGTTGATGGTGGGGAAGTGGCAGGAGAGCATGTCGTAGGTCTTGCCGTCGATGGTGCAGGTGGCGTTGGCGTAGTCGATGTGGTCCAGCAGACAGCGGTTCTGCATGTTCCACTCGGGACGGCGCTTGAAGATTTTGGCCTCCTCCTTGAACTGCAGGACGCTGATGGCTTTGTGCATGCGGGCAGTGAGCAACTGGGTCTTCTCGTCGAGCTGCTGGCCCTTGAGCAGCTTGGGCAGGAACTCGGTGCAGGGGTCGTCGCCATAGACGTCCATGGCGAAGGTGGCTAGGGGCACGAGGTTGATGCCGTAGCCCTCCTCGAGGGTGACGAGGTTGGCGTAGCGCAAGGACAGGCGCAACACGTTGCAGATGCAGGCCTTGTTGCCGGCGCAGGCCCCCATCCAGAGTATGTCGTGGTTACCCCACTGAATGTCCCACGAGTGGTACTGGCGCAGCGTGTCCATGATGATGTGTGCGCCGCTGCCACGGTCGTAGATGTCGCCCAGAATGTGCAGTTGGTCGATGGCCAGTCGCTGTATGACGTTCGAGAGGGCGCAGATGAAGTCGTCGGCACGACCTGTGGTGATGATGGTATCGACGATGACGTTGACGTAGGCCGCCTTGTTGGAGTCGTCGGTACGCTCGTGGAGCAGCTCCTCGATGATGTAGCTGAAGTCCTGAGGCAGTGACTTGCGTACCTTGGAGCGGGTGTATTTGCTGCTGACGTCGCGTGCCACCTTGACCAGCTGGTGGATGGTGATGTGGTACCAGTCGTCAATGTCGGGCTCGGAGGCCTTGACCAGCTCGAGCTTCTGTTCCGGGTAGTAGATGAGCGTGCAGAGCTCTTTCTTCTCGGTTTCGCGGATGTCGTTGCCGAAGATTTCGTTGACCTTGCGCTTGATGTTGCCGGAGGCGTTCTTCAGCACGTGCTGAAAGGCGGCACTCTCGCCGTGCAGGTCGGCCAGGAAGTGTTCTGTACCTTTGGGGAGGTTCATGATGGCCTCGAGGTTGATAATCTCGGTGGAGGCATCAGCTATGGTGGGGAACGACTGGCTCAGCAGGTAGAGGTAGTGCAGGTCAGCGTGTGGTTCGGTACTGTTGGTGTGGTTCATATCGCTAAGTGGTTTGTTATGATATTCTCTATCTTCTCCGTCTGGCGGTCGGTAATGGCCGGCACGGGCATGAGGCCTTCCTCGAACAGCGTGAAGTGGGAGAGCACGCCCATGAGGCGAGAGGCAAAGGTGAGGAGGCGGGCGTCGGTCAGCACTTCGGCGAGCTGCTCCTCGTCGATGTCGTGTTCGCGCACCTCGCGCTCCAGCTCCATCATGTGGCTGATGGCGAGGTGCTGCGAAGTGTTCAGGCGGTGCAGGTACTTGAACGTGGCCAGCAGGCGCTCGTTCTCGCTGGCAAACTGGTTGCCAATGGTCTCGGCGATGCTCTTCGGCGGGCGGTAGCCTTCTGGCTTGTAGTTGGCTACCTGGCTCACGTCGATGAGCGGGGTTTTCAGTCCGAGGGTATAGACGCCGCGCTTGAGCAGGTGTTCCACATGCTCGTCGCGGGCGTAGAGGTGCAGCAGCCGCCAGTCGTTGGCTGTCAGCTCGGGGAACCCCGTATGGCGCATCCACTCTGGGCTGCCGCAGACGGCAGCACGCAGCAGCAGGAAGAGCCCCTGGCGCGCCTGGCTCGTCATGACGTGGAAGACGTCGCTGTCCATGACCTTCCGATAGACGGCGAGCAGCTGGGCCGACATGTCGGCAGGGGTGATGGAGCGCGTAATGAGGGCATTGCGTATGGTCTCTATGCGGGGGTTCCAGCGCAGCTCCTGCAGGCTCTGCTGCTCCATGGTGCCCATGGCGATGACGGCGTAGGCTTGGCGGATGGTCTGCCGCTGGTATAGTAGCGTCTTAGGCATCTTCTCCTGCCACTGACGGTTGCGCAGAATCCAGGGTTCCAGCTCGCCATGGGGGGTAATAACTATGCGCGTGCCCTCGCGCCGTGCCTTGGCGGCGGCCTGCGCATAGCTGATAGACCAGCAGCCGTGAATGTGGAGAAGGTCGAAGTGCTGACTGGTCAAGGCCTGCTTGACGTTGGACAGTGTTGTCATGGTAACTTGCTCGACACTGCTGTCCATGGTCTCCGTGAGCAGGTTGACGTAGCGCGCCTGCATCTCGTTCTGCTGTTGGTAGAAGTGAAGAACTTTCATGACGTAATATAGATAGGTTTCTTATGCTTTGTTAAAGAGATTCTTCCAGTAGGTGGAGAGACGGAGCCCCCACAGCGTGGAGGCACCGGGCTGCTGGTCGAAGAGGCGGATGGCGTCGTGAACCAGGCTGCAGTCCACCACGAGGGCATCGTAAAGTCCTCGGTTGAACTTGAGCCAGCGCCCCTGATGGCCACGCCCGGAGCGGCGCTCGGCCTTGCGGATGAGGGGCGAGGCGCTGTCGAGCTCGTCCCACTGCTGGAAGCGCAGCGGTGCCTCCTCCTTGCGGCGGCTGTAGATGAGCACAACCTCATTCGTGGCCTCGGCCAGAGCGGCGAGCCAGCCCTCGCTGGAGGGTGGCCGGTGGATGTCGGCCAGGATGATGCGGTCGAACTTGGCGGCCTTGGCACCAATGGTGAGGGCCAGCTGCTGTCGGCTGGGGTTGAAGACGACCGAGCGGGGCAGGAAAGTGGTGTAGAGCCGTGGGTAGTCGGCTTTCAGCCGCATCAGCACGTCGGGCGTGTCGTCGGTCGAGGAGTCGTCCACCACGATGACCTCGTAGTCGGCCTCGCTCTCCATGTTGAGAAAGCGGTGCAGGTTCTGCTCCAGGCTGAAGCCCTGGTCGTGGACAGCCATGACGATGGAGAAGCCGTGGGCGGGGGTTGCCTGGTGGGGGAAGCGTTCTTCCCGGCGGGGAAACCGTAGGGCGCTGTCGGTGGGGTGTTGTTCGTTGTCCGTTGTCATTCGTTATCTTATTTCGTCGCTCGTGTAGCCATTGGGGAGTGGACGGCAGTTGTAGCCGGAGGCCATGATTTCGCCGTAGGCACCGGTGGAGCGAATGGCCAGCAAGTCGCCTCGCTGTGTACGGTTCAGGTCAATCTGCTTGGCAAAGACGTCGGTCGATTCACAGATGGGCCCCACCACGTCGTAGGTCTCAAGCGGCTCGTTGCTGGTGATGTTCTCAATTTTGTGGTAAGCCTGATAGAGCGCGGGCCGAATGAGGTCGGTAAACCCGGCATCGACGATGGCGAAGCGCTTGACGGCTCCCTCCTTTATATATAAGGTACGCGTAATAAGGCTCCCGCATTGTGCCACCACGGCGCGTCCCAGCTCGAAGTGGAGCGTCTGCCCTGGGCGCAGCTTGAGCTTTCTGGCGTAGGTGTCGAAGTAGGCTTTGAAGTCGGGCAGTGGCACCCGGTTGGGGTGGGCGTAGTCAATGCCGAGTCCGCCGCCCACGTTGATGTGCTCCACGCTGATGCGGTGGCGCTCCAGTTCGAGCTGCAGTTCGTTGATGCGGTTGCAGAGTGCCTCGAAATCGCCCATGTCGAGAATCTGGCTCCCTATGTGAAAGTGCAGTCCTACGACCTTGACGTTCTTGAGCTGCTGGGCGTGCTCAATGACGCTGAGCATGTCGCGCATGGCAATGCCAAACTTGTTCTCGGCCAGTCCGGTGGTGATGTTGGCGTGGGTGTGAGCCCCCACGTTGGGGTTCAGGCGGAAGGCCACGCGTGCCGTCTTGCCCTTCTGGGCGGCCAGCTGGTTGATGACCTCGAGCTCGGGAATGCTCTCGACGTTGAAGCAGAAGATGTTGTGGTCCAGGGCGAGCAGGATTTCCCAGTCGCTCTTCCCCACGCCGGCAAAGACAATTTTGTTGCTGGGGAAGCCGGCCTGGATGCTGGCCTCTATCTCGCCACCGCTGACGCAGTCGGCTCCCAGCCCTGCCTCGCGGATAATCTTCAGAAGCTTGGGGTTGGCATTGGCCTTAATGGCATAGTGGACGACAAAGCCCTCGTGGCGCCGTGTCTCGTCGTTGATGGTGCGGAGCGTCTGGCGCAGCAGCTGCACGTCGTAATAGTAGAAGGGAGTCCGCATGGACTCGAACTTCTCAATCGGGAATATACCTTTCATTGTGTTGTGTTCAAGACGTGAGAGCAGGGTTATTCGGCGTTGGCAAAGAGGTTGTCGCTCAGGCTCTGCAGGGCACGGCGCTTGTCCTCCTCCTTGATGAGGAAGGAGATGTTGTAGTTGGAGCCTCCGTACGAAATCATACGCACCGGGATGTCCTTCATGGCATCCATGACGCGTGTCTCGAAGCCAATGTTCGACCAGTCGAGGTCGCCCACCACGCAGACCACACACATGCCCGTATCGACGGTTACCGTGCCGTACTTCTTCAGCTCATCGACGATTTCGCCCAGGTGAGCCGAGTTGTCTATGCTCATGCTGACGCCAACCTCAGAGGTGCACACCATGTCAATGGGCGTCTGGTAGCTCTCGAAGATTTCGAACACCTTGCGCAGGAAGCCCGTGGCCAGCAGCATGCGGCTCGACTTGATCTTGATGGCAATGATGTTGTCCTTGGCGGCCACGGCCTTGATTTTACCGTACTCGGTCCTGTTGCTGATGGTGGTTCCCTCGGCGTCAGGGCACATGGTGTTGAGCAGCCGGACGGGAATGCCGGCATACTTGGCGGGCTGGACGCACGTGGGGTGCAGAATCTTGGCTCCGAAGTAGGCCAGCTCGGCGGCCTCTTCGAAGTGCAGCTGGTGGACGGGCTGCGTCTTGTCAACCACGCGTGGGTCGTTGTTGTGCATGCCGTCAATGTCGGTCCATATCTGAATCTCCTCGGCGTTGATGGCCGCACCAATGAGCGAGGCCGTGTAGTCGCTGCCGCCGCGCTGCAGGTTGTCTATCTCGCCGTAGGCATTACGGCAGATGAAGCCCTGCGTGATATAGACCTGTGCGCCCTCGTTCTGCTGCAGCAGGGCGGTGAGCTTCTCCTTGATATAGACGGGGTCGGGTTCTGAGTTCTTGTCGGTGCGCATGAAGTCGAGGGCGTTCAGCAGCACGGCGTTGATGCCTTGCTCCTTCATGTAGTTGATGACCATGTTGGTTGACATCATCTCGCCCTGAGCCACGATGCTCTTCTCTTCGAAACTGGTAAACAGCTCTTTGGTAAAGGAGCGCAGGAAGTTGAACTCACCCTGCAGAAATTCGCGGGTGGTCTGCTTGGCCTCGTCAGTAGTGTAGAGCTCTTCCACGTGGCGCTGGTACTTCTGCTCCAGCTTATTAATGACTTCGTTGGCGCCGTCGGGGTTCTTCTTGTAGAGGTAGTCAGAGATTTCTACCAGCGAGTTGGTGGTTCCTGCCATGGCTGAGAGTACCACGATGACGGGTTCGCCAGACTTTGTTACGAGTTGTGTAACTTCTTTCATGCGTTGCGGAGTGCCTACGGAGGTTCCGCCGAATTTCATTACTTTCATATGCTTATAGTTTTTTTTTGGTTGTTCTGGGGTTTCTGGGGCTTCTGGGGCTTCTGAGCCTCTGGGGCTTCTGAGCCTCTGGGGCTTCTGGGGCTTCTGAGCCTCTGGGGCTACTGAGGCTACTGAGACCTTACACCGAGAGGTCAGCCCTTGTGGCGTACTTCATGCTGATGGGTTCGTCGGGTTCGTCAGGATCGACGTCGGCGGCCATCTGGTTGTAGTTGTTAGTGATGTCCTCCAGCTTTTTGTCCTTACACCGATAGACGATGCCTGGAAACTGGTCGAGCAGCGGAATGTTGTGGGTGGTCATGATGATGGCCGTACCCGTCTGGGCAATGTTGCGCAGCAGGCTGACAATGTGGGTCGCTGTCTCGGGGTCCAGATTGCCGGTGGGCTCGTCGGCAATGATTAGCTTCGGACGGTTCAGCATGGCGCGTGCTATGGCCACGCGCTGCTGTTCGCCGCCCGAGAGTTCGTGGGGGAAGCGGTCGGAAAAGTCCTGCATGCCGACGTCCTCCAGCACCTCCTTGATGCGGTTCTCGCGCTCGTCTTTCTTTTTCCAGCCCGTGGCCTTCAGCACGAACTCCAGGTTGTCGTGGACGGTGCGGTCGCTGAGCAGCTGGAAGTCCTGGAAGATGATGCCCATCTGCCGGCGCAGGGCGGGAATGAACTTGCGCTTCATTTCGCGCAGGTCCTGTCCAAGCACGGTGGCACAGTCGGCCTCCTCAATGTCCAGCTCGAAGTACATAGTCTTCAGCAGCGTGCTTTTTCCGGCACCTACGCGACCTATGATATAGATAAACTCACCCTGGTCGGCGTGGAAGTCGATACCTTCCAGCACGAGGATTCCATCTTTCTGATAGATGTTGGCTTTCTTGTAGTCTATTAACATCTCTTTTATTTACGATTTACGGATTTTCGATTTACGGATTTTCGATTTACGGATTTTCGATTTACGGATTTACTGCCACATTATTTCATGGTTCCCTTAGCCTTGGCTTCGCGGCGCTTCTTGTCCCAGTCGGGGTCGTGGCGTTGCCTGAGCTCGGCTGCCACGTCCTCAATGCGCAGGCCTTTGGCCGAAAGCAGCACGATGAGGTGGTAGAGCAGGTCACTGGCCTCGTAGGTCAGGTGGTCGCCTCCGCTGGTGGCTTCGATGACCGTCTCGAGAGCTTCTTCGCCCACCTTCTGGGCTATGCGGTTCACGCCGTCGCGGAAGAGCTTGGTGGTATAGGAGCCTTCAGGCATCTGCTCCTTGCGCTGGTTGATGAAGTCCTGCAGCTCGGTGAGGAAGAGCAGGGGGGAGTTCAAAGCGGGGGAACTGCTTTGCGCTGTGTTCGCTTCGCCCCAGCAGGTGTCGGTGCCGGTGTGGCAGGTGGGGCCGTCGGGGTGTACCTGCACGAGCAGCGTGTCGTTGTCGCAGTCAATTTTCATATCGACGAGGTTCAGGAAGTTGCCGCTGGTCTCTCCCTTCGTCCACAGCGTCTGGCGCGTGCGGCTCCAGAAGGTGACGTGTTTGGTCTCCAGCGTCTTCTGGTAGGCCTCTTCGTTCATGAAGCCCAGCATGAGCACCTTGCGGGTGTTGGTGTCTTGTATGATGGCGGGTACGAGTCCGCCCATTTTCTCGAAATTCAAGCCCCCTAAGTTAGGGGGTTGGGGGTCTGAACGACCCACTTCAACTTTATTTATTTCTTTCATGATGCTATTATTTTTTTTCAGACCCCCATCCCCCTAACTGAGGGGGCCAGTAATTCTGACATTAATACCTTCCTGACGTAAATACTGTTTCAGTTCTGGCACGGAAATCTCGCCGAAGTGGAAGACCGAGGCGGCGAGTGCGGCATCGGCATGCCCCTCCAGGAAGACGTCGCGGAAGTGTTTCTTGCAGCCCGCTCCGCCGCTGGCGATGATGGGGATGGAGAGCTCGTCCGACAGCTGTCGCAGCGCCTCGTTGGCATAGCCGTTCTTCGTGCCGTCGTGGTTCATGGAGGTAAAGAGTATTTCGCCCGCTCCGCGCTCCTGGGCCTCGTGGGCCCACTCGAAGAGCTGGCGCTCCGTGCGTTCGCGTCCGCCCTTTAGGTAGCAGTGCCAGGTGGCGAAGCTCGACGGTGAAACGGTTGAGTGCTGTGGGGGCTCTTGGCGGGCGTCGATGGCTACGACGCAGACCTGCGAGCCGAAGCGGGTGGCTATTTCGTCAATCAGCTCCGGTCGGCGCAGGGCGGCCGAGTTGATGCTCACCTTGTCGGCACCGGCGTAGAGCAGTCGCTCCACGTCGCTGAGTTCGTTGATGCCGCCGCCCACGGTGAAGGGTATGTTGATGGTCTCGGCCACGCGTGTCACCATGTCGGTGAACGTCTTGCGCTCTTCGAATGATGCGGTGATGTCGAGGAACACCAGCTCGTCGGCTCCCTGCTCCGAGTAGGCTTTGCCCAGTTCTACGGGGTCGCCGGCCGAGCGCAGGTTGACGAAGTTGGTTCCCTTGACGGTTTCGCCGTTCTTGACGTCGAGGCAGGGTATGATTCTTTTGGCTAAGCCTCTCGAGCCCCCTAAGTTAGGGGGTTGGGGGTCAGAAGGACCCACCTTGTTCGTTATATCAATCCTATTTTTCATTCTTTTTCTTGTTCAGCCCCCTGTGGCCCCCTAACTTAGGGGGCATGTGATGAGTTCCTTCAGGTCAATGCGGCCCTCGTAGATGGCTTTGCCAAAGACGACGGCGGGTATGCCGGCAGCGTCGAGGGCGCGTATGTCGTCGATGCTCGAGACACCGCCGCTGGCTATGAGGTGCAGCTGCGGGCAGGCCTTCATGATGGTCCGGTAAAGCTCGATGGCCGGCCCCTCGAGGGTGCCGTCTTTGCTTATCTCTGTGCAGAGCACGTTCTTGACGCCGGCCTCTACGTAGCGGCGGAGGAAAGGCAGCAGGTCCTCCTGTGAGTCCTCCTTCCAGCCGTTGATGCTGATGCGCCCGTCCCGCACGTCGGCTCCCAGGATGATGCGCTCGGGCCCGTACTCCTTGAGCCAGCGGAAGCAGAGCTCGGGCTGCTGTACGGCAATGCTGCCCACGGTGACCATCTTTGCGCCGGCCTCGAAGGCCTTGCGGATGTCCTCGTCGGTCTTGATGCCTCCACCGAAGTCGATAGTGAGGTTGGTCTGAGAGGCGATACTGCTGAGCACCTCGTGGTTGACGATGTGGCGCGACTTGGCTCCGTCCAGATCGACCACGTGCAGCCGCTTGAAGCCTAGGCGCTCAAAGCCTTTCGCCACGGCGGCGGGCGAGTCGGAGTAGATGGTCTTCTGCTCGTAGTCGCCTTTGGTCAGCCGTACGCACTGGCCGCCTATGATGTCGATGGCAGGGATAAGCTCTATCATATTTACGATTTACTTATTTTCGATTTTCTATTGATTACTTACGATTACAGGTTCACCTGTTTCCCGATTTCCAGGAAATTCCTCAGTATCTGTTCGCCCACTGCACCGCTCTTTTCGGGGTGGAACTGGCAGGCGTAGAAGTTGTCACGGTGCAGGGCGGCAGAGTAGGGTAGGATGTAGTCGGCCACGGCTGCCGTCTCGGGGCAGAGGGGTACGTAGTAGGAGTGGACGAAATAGACGTAGCTGCCCTCCTGGAGGAGCGGTCCCTTGACGTTGCGCAGGCTGTTCCAGCCCATGCAGGGCACTTTGTCCTCGTGGCGCGTGGGCTGAAAGCGCTTGACGTCAACATCGAAAATGCCGATGCAGTCGGTGTTGCCCTCCTCAGAGTGGCGGCAAAGCAACTGCTGGCCGATGCAGATGCCCAGCACAGGCTGCGTGAGCGAGCGGATGACCTCGTCGAGCCGCCGTGCACGCAGGTACTCCATGGCGCCACGGGCCTCGCCCTGACCGGGGAAGATGACGCAGTCGGCCCTGCGGAGCTGTTCGGCATCGTCGGTCAGCAGGGGCTGCACGCCTAAGCGCTTCAGGGCGTTGACAACGGAATAGATGTTGCCCGCGTTGTATTTTACAATAGCTATATTCATGTCAGTGCGGTAGCAAATTCTTCACTCTTCATTCTTCACTCTTCATTCTTCACTCTTCATTCTTCACTTACGAGAAGATGATAGTCTTGTTCTTATACGTCAGCACCTTGCGCTGAATGTGTTTGGCAACGGCGCGCGAGAGCACGATCTTTTCCAGGTCCTTGCCCTTCAAGACGAGGCTCTCGGGTGTGTCCTTGTGGGTGATGCGCGCCACGTCCTGCTCAATGATGGGTCCTGCGTCGAGTTCGGCCGTCACGTAGTGGCTGGTGGCACCGATAATCTTCACGCCGCGCTCCCAGGCCTGGTGGTAGGGTTTGGCGCCGACGAAGGCCGGCAGGAACGAGTGGTGAATGTTGATGATGTGGTGCGGATACTCGGCAATCATCTCGTCAGAGATAATCTGCATGTAGCGCGCCAGCACGATGAACGAGATGTCCTCCTTCCGGAGCAGTTCCATCTCGGCCTGCTCCACCTCCTGCTTGTTCGAGTGGTCCTTCTTGATAGACCAGACGTAGTAGGGAATGCCGAATTGTTCGGCCACGTAGCGCAAGTCCTCGTGGTTCGACACGATGCACGGTATGTCGCAGTTGTACTCGCCGGCTTTCCAGCGTGCCAGTAGGTCGTAGAGGCAGTGGCTCATCTTGCTGACGAAGATGGCCATGCGCGGCCGCTTGTCGCTGTAGTATAGCGTGAACTTCATCTGGTAGCGCTGGGCGTATAGGGTGGCAAAGTAGTCGTAAAGCTTGTCGCGCGGAATGAGGAAGCCGTCGAGTTCCCACTCTATGCGCATGAAGAATACACCGTCCTGTCGGTCAACGTACTGGTCCAGATAGACGATGTTACCCTGATTGTCGGTAATAAACTTCGTTACTTCCGAGATAATGCCCTGCTGGTCGGGGCAGTGAAGCAGCAATATGGCTGTTGGTTTCATCTTTTTACTTTTTGTTAATCGCTTTTAAGGTTGCAAAGGTACGTAATTACGTGCGAAACACCAAAATAAAATAAGTTTTTTTCGCGCGCACGTGCACTTCTTGATGTTTTCTTTCAATTTTTATTACTTTTCTTTTGCGTATTCCAGAGAAAGTGTTACCTTTGCACATGAATATTAACAAACCAAAACAACACGAAATGAAAAAGATTTTAATGACACTGGCTCTCGTATTGGCCAGTCAGCTGGCTTACTGCCAGAGTATTACTGAAGTGATTGACCAGCTTAAGGCACTGCCTGGAGCAGAGTCACAAGTGTTAGGCAAGGACATGGTGGCGATGCTCGTTGCCAACATTCCCGATGAGGCCACTAAGAACACGATGAAGAAGGTCGAGGAGATGGACATGGTGCAGGTTAGCAACGCCAGCGAAGAGATACGCTCCAAGTTCACCGACATTGTAAAGAGCCTGAAGAATAGCTACGACAAAGTGGCCGAAGAGACTGAGGGTGAGGAGACTATGTTTATGTTCGCCGACAACGACGACGAGGGTAAGCCGCGGCATCTGATGATTGGTGTGGTCAGCTCGAATGACTGTCAGTTCATCTGTTTCAAGGGCCAGCTCTCGCTTGCCGACCTTGAGGCTTTGGGCAACATGAAGTAAGAAGTAAAAGACCGAGGTCTTTTGCCGCCCGCTGTCAAAACCAACGGCGCCCGCTGTCAGATTGGATGGCGGGCGCTGTTGGTTTTGACGGCGGGCGCCGTCAGTTCGTTAGCCCGGCTCAAACGCCCCGAGACCCGGCACGAATCTTCCCTTTTCCCCTTGGGTCTCTCCCCGTTTGGACGGCACAAAGCGCAAGAGCCATGGCCAGTGAGCGAAGTTTTTTCGGCAATTTCTTTGTTATTCAGGAAAATCTTGCTACCTTTGCAAGCTAATCGGCAGTAGGTAGTAATGAGCATCAGAACCATTCTTTGTGTAGTCACGGCAGCAGTGCTGACGGCCTGTTCGGGAACGAAGGAAGTTCCTGAAGACGCCTTGCTGCTTCACAAGGTGAAGGTCATTACGGAAGAAGACTACGACGACATCAACCCCGCCAAGCTGAAGTCCTACGTGCTGCAACGCGAGCAGACGCGCTGGTTCGGACTCGTTAGGCGGCCCGTGGCGGTCGATACGGCGCTGGTCAGGAAGTCGTGCGAGAGCCTGCGTTCAGCACTCTTCAACCAGGGCTACCTTCAGGCCACGGTCGATGTGATGATGTATCCCCGCCGAGGCAAGAAGGTCGATGCCGTCTATGTGCTGCACCCCGGGCTGCCCTACACGCTCAACCACATAGACTACCAGATAGACGACCCGGGGATAGAGCAGTTTCTGGGCACCCACGGCGCCCTGCTGTCGCCCATGGAGAGTGAGGGGCGGCGCTTCAGCGTGGAGTGGCTCGACCAGGAACGTAAGCGGCTGACGCAGCTGCTGACAGACCACGGCTACTACCACTTCAACAAGACCGACATTACCTACAAGGCCGACTCGACGGTGGGCGACCGCAGGGTCAACGTCACCATGCAGCTGCACCGCTACCGGCCCAACCAGTACGTCGATACGCTGCACAACCAGTACCGCATACGGCGTGTCAGCCTGACCAGCGGCAACGAGGACCGCAGCCTGCCCCTGCGCCGCAACGTTCTGCAGCACAACACGTTCATACAGGAGGGAGGACTCTATTCAGCCAGCGACCTGCAGAACACCTACAACCACTTCGGAAGGCTCGGTGCCGTGCGCTATACGAACATCAACTTTCAGGAGGTGCCCGACTCGAACCTCCTGGACTGCGACATACAGCTATCAACCAACAAGCCCAGCACCATCAGTTTCCAGCCCGAAGGCACCAACACGGCCGGCGACCTGGGGGCGGCGGCCACGCTGAGCTACCAGAACCGCAACCTCTTCCACGGCAGCGAGGTGCTGAGCATAGAACTGCGCGGAGCCTTCGAGGCCATCAGGGGACTGGAGGGCTACTCCAACCAGAACTTCGAGGAGTACAGCACGCAGATGCGACTGACCTTCCCGCAGTTCATTGCCCCATTTCTTGCGCAGTCCTTCCGCCGCCGCATCAATGCCACCAGCGAGGTGTCGCTGCTCTGGGACACGCAGAACCGACCTGAGTTTCACCGCAGGGTCATGTCGGTGGCCTGGCGCTACAAGTGGTTCGACCAGAACCACCACGACCGCTACCAGCTGGACCTGCTCGACCTGAACTACGTCTTCATGCCCTGGATTAGCGAGACCTTCAAGCGCGACTACTTAGACGACACCACCAGCCGCAACGCCATTCTGCGCTATAACTACGAAGACCTCTTTATTATGAAGGCCGGCTTCGGCTACACCTACAACAACGGCAGCTACGCCATCAAGGCCAACGTGGAGACGGCAGGCAACCTGCTCTCCGCCTTCTCGCGCCTGACGGGAGGCCAGAAAGACTCGGAGACGGGGAAGTACAAGCTCTTCAACATTGCCTACGCGCAGTACATCAAGGGCGACTTCGACTACACGCGCTACATCGTCTTCGAGAACGAGAACACACTGGCCCTGCACGCCGGCATAGGCTTAGCCTGGCCCTACGGCAACAGCACCATTCTGCCCTTTGAGAAACGCTACTTTGCGGGCGGCGCCAACAGCGTGCGCGGTTGGAGCGTACGCACGCTGGGGCCGGGCCGCTACGCCCGGCGCGACGGCAACATCGACTTCATCAACCAGACGGGCGACATGAAGATTGACCTGAACGCAGAATATCGTGCCCACCTGTTCTGGAAACTCGACGGCGCCCTCTTTGTGGATGCCGGCAATATATGGACCCTGCGAAACTACGAAGACCAGCCAGGCGGACAGTTCCGGCCCGAGAACCTGCTCAGCGAGCTGGCCGTGGGCTACGGAGTGGGCTTCCGCTTCAACTTCGACTACTTCGTGTTGCGCTTCGACCTGGGCATGAAGGCCGTGAACCCGGCCTACCGTGACGAAGACGGCGAGCACTACCCACTCGTGCATCCGCGCCTGGGCCGCGACTTCGCCTTCCACTTTGCCGTCGGCATGCCGTTCTAACCCAGTGGTCCCAGTGGCCCCAGTAGCCCCAGTGGCCCCAGTAGCCCCAGACGCCCCAGTAGCCCCAGTGGCCCCAGAAAAAAAAGAAAAAATAGACAATATATGAAATTCATTAGTTTCGGTAGTGGAAGCAGTGGCAACTGCTACTACCTCTTCACCAAGGACGAAGGCCTCTTCATTGACGTAGGCATTGGGGTGCGCACGCTGAAAAAGCACTTCTTCTCCTACGGACTCTCGCTGAGCCGCGCCCGCCACATACTGATAACCCACGACCACGCCGACCACGTCAAGTCGGTGGGCAGCATGAGCAGTGACTACCAGTTGCCCGTCTATAGCACCGAGCTCATTCACCAGGGCATCGTCAGCAATTACTGCGTCAGCAAGAAGATACCCGCCGCCCTGGTCAGGCAGTTCAGCGTCGGGGAGACCTTTCAGGTGGGGGGCTTCACCGTCAGCACCTTCCCCGTGCCGCACGACAGCCGCGAGTGCGTGGGCTACAGCATTCAGGCCGACGGAGTGACGTTCTGCATCATTACCGATGCTGGCGAGATAACCGAGCAGATGGAACCCTACATCAGCAGCGCCAACTACCTGGTCATTGAGTCCAACTACGACGAGGAGATGCTCTCCGTAGGCCCCTACCCGGAGTACCTGAAGCGGCGCATCAGCAGCGGCATAGGCCACCTGAGCAATAAGGCCTGCGGCGAAGCGCTGGCAAAGAGCGTTACGCCCAGCCTCAGACAGGTGTGGCTCTGCCACCTGAGCGAGGAAAACAACCACCCCGAACTGGCCCGCAAGACCGTGGAGAGCGTGTTGCGTTCCTACGGCATTGCGCCCGGCACGGACTTCCGGCTCGACGTGCTCAGACGCAAGATACCCAGCGAGGTGACGGAGCTGCTGTAACCCCCGGAGACGGAGGAAATAAAAATAAATCACAATTTATTTTGTATTTCGCTCGCTTTGCATTACCTTTGCAGTCTGAAAGCAGTGTTCCGGCTTGCCGCTGGCCGCAAGGCGAGAGGAAAGTCCGGGCAGCAGAGGGCATCCTGCTTCTGAAACTGGAAGCTGTCGGCGACGGCAGGAGCGTGGCAGAAGAAAACAACCGCCCGTGGGTGTATCGGCGTGGCGAGAATTCATTTTTGCTCACGGGTAAGGGTGAGAAGGTGGGGTAAGAGCCTACCAGCCGGCGGGTGATCGTCGGGCTGTGCCATCCAGGAGCTGCAAGTTCACATAAACCGCCGTCGGAGGGTTGCCCGCCCGACTGGCTTCGGTCAACGGTGGAGGGTAGAACGCTATGCCGAAAGGCAAAACCTGAACGGGCGACCGTCAGGGTAGATAAATGGCAAGCGCCGTCCCCTAAAGGGCGGTAACAGAACCCGGCTTACGGGAGCACTGCTTCCTTTTTTCTTTTTGAAGTGAGAAAGAGAGTCTGATTTTATGATGCAGAAATTGAAAATGCTTATACACTTTTTCCAAGTCGAAATTTGGAAAGCCCCGCTGGACGATGACACCCCTGCGTCACGTCCGAAGCGCATTTTCTATGCCTTGCTGAAGAAGCTGATTCTCGCCGTACGCTTCTTTACCGCCAAGCGCGTCATGAGCCAGGCCTCGGCACTGACCTACAGCACCCTGCTGGCCATTGTGCCCATACTGGCCGTGGTCTTCGCCATTGCGCGGGGCTTCGGTTACAACAGGTACATCGAGGTGTGGTTCCGCGAGGCCTTCAGCTCGCAGCCCCAGGCCGCAGAAGTCATCATTGGCTTCGTCAACAGCTACCTGGTTCATACCAAGAGCGGCGTCTTCCTGGGCGTAGGCTTGGTGTTCATGCTCTACACCGTGCTCATGCTCGTCAGCAACGTGGAGCAGACGTTCAACGAGATATGGCAGGTGAAGAATGAGCGCTCGCTCATCCGGACCTTTACCGACTACATCACCATGATATTTCTCTTCCCCATCATCATTGTCCTGACCTCGGGTCTCAGTATCTACGTGGCCACGCTGGCCGACAATATGGACAACGTCATGGTAGTGGGGTCGGCGCTTGACTTCCTCATCCAGCTGGGTCCGTACGTGCTCTGGTCGCTGCTCTTCATAGCGCTCTACGTCTTCATGCCCAACACCCACGTGCGGCTGCACTCTTGCATCATTCCGGGCATACTGGCCGGTGTCAGCATGCAGGTGCTGCAGATGCTCTACATCCATTCGCAAATCTGGATGTCCAGCTACAACGCCATCTACGGCTCGTTTGCCGCCCTGCCGCTGTTCATGTTGTGGGTGCAGATTTCCTGGACTATTACGCTCTTTGGTGCCGAGCTCTGCTACACCAACCAGAATCTGGACTATTACGACTACAATACGCGCACCGACGACATCAGCCACCGCTACCGCATGCTGCTTAGCACCATCCTGATGAGCCGCGTCTGCCGGCGCTTCATGGCAGAGAAGAAACCCTATACGGCCAGCGAGCTGAGGGAGGAGACGAAGATTCCCATACGCATCACCAACGACCTGCTCTACAACATGGTGAGAGCCGGGCTGCTGGCTGAGCTGACGTCTGACGAGAAAGGCGACACGTCGCGCTTCATTCCGGCTGTCAGCGTCGAGCAGCTGTCGTACGGCATGCTCATTGACCGCATGGAGGCGCAGGGAAAGTGGCGTATCGACTTGCCCATGAAGCCGCTCAACACCGACCAGTGGCGCCGCATTCTGAGGGTCAGGAAAGACTTTCTCATGCAGGGGCGCGACATTCTGCTGAAGGACTTATAAATGAACGAACAACAATAAAAAAGTTTTAGTTTTTGTTTAACATCAAAATTAAAGTAAAATGATTTATTCAACTGAAGTAAAGAACATGTGTAGCGTATGCAAAGGCGCTTACCATGGGCCTGCACCCATTCCCGAGGAAGGAAAGTGGATTCAGGCAAAAGAGATCAAGGACATTTCCGGTTACACCCACGGCATTGGCTGGTGCGCACCCCAGCAGGGAGCCTGCAAGCTTAGCCTGAACGTCAAGGACGGTGTCATTCAGGAAGCACTGGTTGAGACCATCGGCTGCACCGGCATGACCCACTCGGCTGCTATGGCCAGCGAGATTCTGCCCGGTAAGACCATCCTCGAGGCTCTGAACACGGACCTCGTTTGCGACGCCATTAACACCGCCATGCGCGAGCTGTTCCTGCAGATTGTCTATGGACGCACGCAGAGTGCCTTCTCTGAGGGCGGACTTGCCATTGGTGCCGGACTGGAAGACCTGGGTAAGGGTCTGCGCTCACAGACGGGTACGCTCTATGGTACCGTTGCCAAGGGCACGCGCTACCTGGAACTTACTGAGGGTTACATCACCAAGCAGTATCTGGATGCCAACAACGAGGTATGTGGCTATGAGTACGTACACCTCGGAAAGATGATGGAAGCCATCAAGGGCGGCATGGACGCCAACGAGGCTATGAAGAAGTTCACCGGCTCTTACGGTCGTACCACCGAGGAGCAGGGTGCCGTAAAAGCCATTGATCCACGCAAGGAGTGATTTACGATTTACGAATTTTCGTTTTTCGATTTGGTTGCCCAGCAGACCAAAGCCTAATTCGGATTTCGTAAAACGTATATGTAATAAATAGTAAATAGAAAATCAGTAAATCGTAAATTACAAGATGATAAGAAAAGTTAGTTTTGAGAGTCAGGAGCGCCGCATCAACCAGGTGCTTGCAGCCCTGAAGGAGAATGGCATCAACAGCATTGAAGAAGCCAACGAGATTTGTGAAAAGGCAGGCGTTGACCCGTACCAGATGTGTGAGGAGACACAGCGCATCTGCTTCGAGAACGCCAAGTGGGCCTACGTCTGTGGTGCCGCCATCGCCATTAAGAAGGGTGTGAAGAGTGCTGCCGACGCTGCTGAGGCTATCGGCATCGGCCTGCAGTCGTTCTGCATTCCCGGCAGTGTGGCCGACGACCGTAAGGTAGGTCTGGGCCACGGAAACCTAGCTGCCCGTCTGCTCCGCGAGGAGACTGAGTGCTTCGCCTTCCTGGCCGGTCACGAGAGTTTCGCTGCCGCCGAGGGTGCCATCAAGATTGCCGAAATGGCCAACAAGGTGCGCCAGAAGCCTCTGCGTGTTATCCTGAACGGTCTGGGCAAGGACGCCGCACAAATCATCAGCCGCATCAACGGTTTCACCTACGTGCAGACTCAGTTTGACTACTACACCTCTGAGTTGAAGATTGTCAAGGAGATTCCTTACGGCAACAACCCCAGCCGTCTGAAGGTAAAGTGCTACGGAGCCGACGACGTACGCGAGGGCGTGGCCATCCTCTGGCACGAGAACGTCGATGTCAGCATCACGGGTAACTCCACCAACCCCACTCGTTTCCAGCATCCCGTGGCAGGTACCTACAAGAAGGAGCGCACCCTGGCCGGCAAGCCCTACTTCTCAGTAGCCTCGGGTGGCGGTACGGGCCGTACCCTGCACCCCGACAACATGGCTGCCGGTCCCGCCTCTTACGGCATGACCGACACCATGGGTCGTATGCACTCTGACGCTCAGTTCGCCGGTTCAAGCTCTGTTCCCGCTCACGTGGAGATGATGGGCTTCCTGGGTATTGGCAACAACCCCATGGTAGGTGCTACTGTTGCCATCGCCGTGGCCATCGACCTGGCACTGAACAAGAAGTAAAACCATCTGATGATGACGCAAAAAGGAAACCCTCTCACCCTGCAAGTGCGAGGGTTTCTTTCTCACAACTATGAAGGAACCCATATACATTATTGAAGAAGCAAGGCTTCGTCGTAACTTGCAGCTCATCAGCGACGTGGCACGGCGTACTCGGTCGGAGTGGATTTTAGCCTTCAAGGCATTTGCCCTTTGGAAGACGTTCCCCATCTTCCGCGAGTACATCAGCAGCACCACGGCCAGTTCGCTCTCGGAAGCCCGCCTGGCCGTCGAGGAGTTTGGCGCAAAGTGTCACACTTATTCACCGGCTTATACCGACCGTGAGTTTGACGAGATAGCCCGTTGCTCCAGTCATCTGACCTTCAACTCTCTCTCGCAGTACGAGCGTTTCCACGATAGGGCAGGGGAGTGCAGCCTCGGACTGCGCGTTAACCCCGAGTATTCGGAAGTAGGGACGGCACTCTACAACCCCTGTGCACCTGGTACACGCTTCGGCATCACGGCCGACAAACTGCCTGAGAAGCTTCCCAGTGACGTTGAAGGATTCCACTGTCACTGCCACTGCGAGAGCGGTTCCGACGTCTTCGCGCGTACCTTAATATATATAGAGGAGAAGTTCTCGGCCTGGTTTCCGCAGCTGAAGTGGATTAACTTTGGAGGCGGTCACCTGGTGACGCGCAAGGATTACGACATCGAGCTGCTGGTTAGTCTGATGAATGACTTCCACCGGCGTTGGCCCCACCTGAAGGTCATCTTTGAGCCGGGCAGCGCCTTTGCCTGGCAGACCGGCCCCTTGGTGGCTCATGTGGTCGATGTGGTTGAGGACCGGGGCATCCGCACCGCCATACTCGACGTCAGCTTCACATGCCACATGCCAGACTGTCTGGAAATGCCCTACATGCCCGAGGTGCGCGGAGCTCAACAGCTTACTGCCAACACCCAACACCCAACACCCAACACCCAACACCCAACACCCAACCGCCAACACCTCTACCGCCTTGGCGGCAACAGCTGCCTGAGTGGCGACTTTATGGGGACGTGGCAGTTTGACCACGAACTGGAAGTGGACGAAGAGGTGGTTTTCGAAGACATGATACATTACACCACGGTCAAGACCAACACCTTCAACGGAGTGGCACATCCTGCCATCGGAATGCTTCAAGAAGACGGAAAACTCCAAATATTGCGTCAATTCGGCTATGAAGACTATCGAAATAGGATGGATTGAAACATTTTTTGAAAAAAAGTCGCCGAAAAATTTGTCAGTTCCGAAAAAAGCATTACCTTTGCATCCGCAATCGAGAGAGATGCGGTTTTTAATGCGGAAATAGCTCAGTTGGTAGAGCACAACCTTGCCAAGGTTGGGGTCGCGGGTCCGAGTCCCGTTTTCCGCTCACAGATTGAACAAAAAAGAGCGTCGGGGAATGGCCCCGATGTTAAAAATGCCCAGGTGGCGGAATTGGTAGACGCGCACGTTTCAGGTGCGTGTGCCGCGAGGCGTGCAGGTTCGAGTCCTGTTCTGGGCAC
>ODAJ011633773.1_pt1 | contig 22942 bp, 27 predicted proteins | sample 1539241 | NCBI WGS metagenome assembly ODAJ01 (sample SAMN02144231, study PRJEB22623) | gut metagenome | biome: sheep rumen | host: Ovis aries | place: New Zealand | reverse complement strand
TCTGATGATCCTAGAGCAGATGAACTTCAGAATCCTAATATGTATCCAAGTGAAACCGATCAAATGATAGATCAGACTGAACTTCAAAATGAGGGACTAAGTGATGAGGACTATAACGATTTAAGTGCTCAGATTGATTCATTAAGCGCATACGATGACATATTAAACAATATGGAGTCACAACTTGGACATAGTGAGATGGCCGCCGATATGGCATATGAAAAAGTTATCTCACATGCCGGAATAGATTTCAATGAAGTCAAAGAAGATGATTTTCATTTTTATTTAAAGCAGTATGCATCGCCATATTATGACCCTGTGTATGCCCATGAATATTATGAAAAACACAAAAAATTAAAGGGTAGAAATACTCTAAGTGAAAAAGGTCGCGAAGTTGCTGATTATGTAACTAAACAGATAAATGCTGAGCGAGATTCTAAGATTAATGCTAGTAAAACAAATACTAGTAATAAACTTACTGCGGCCCAGACAACAAGAGCCAATACAATTCAGTCAAGTTCCAATCAGATGTCTAAAAACATTGAAATGAAAAAGACTGCAACCCAAAGTTCTATTGATAGACACAAACAACAAATGGCCAATCAAATAGAAGAGTTACAGAATGAACTTGCTGAATGGGGCTATAGTGGTAAAGCAGGCAAAGCTAAAGAGATACGTAATAAGATTGCAAGACTTCGTGAACAAAATCTAAATACTCAAGCTCAGTTAAAGATGGAGCTTAGTACTTACAGCGGTCGAGAAAGGACCGAACATTCTAATAGGAGTGCTAGAGCAACTAGTGAATACCAAACTAGTGCTAACACTATAAAAACCGCCGGGTCTAAGGAAGTTAACCAGATTAAAGAGGACTACGAGAATCGACTGGCTAATGAAATGGGCCGCATAATGGCAGAGTATCCGGCCGAAACAAAAACTACTGGCTCTAAAGGAGGAGTTAATCCTTTAGTTGAAGCTTATAAACAACGTAGAGCCGAGAAAAAGAAAAAATAAGGAGGAAAATCAAAATGGGGTATGAAAACTACGACTTTAGTGGTTATGCCACTCGTTTTGATATTAAATGCTCAGATGGCAGAATAATTCGTCACGGGGCATTTAAGGACCAGAATGGTGCAAAAATCCCTCTTGTTTGGAATCATCAGCATCATGATCCAGAGATGGTTCTTGGCCATGGATACTTAGAGCATCGAGATGATGGCGAGTATATTTATGGATATTTTAATGATACTGAGCGTGCCGAACAGGTCAAAAAGATGCTTCAGCATAATGACATAGAGGGTCTGTCTATTTGGGCTAATAAACTCAAAGAGATGGGTAATGATGTTGTGCATGGTGTTATAAGAGAAGTTAGTCTTGTTCTCGCAGGAGCAAATCCAGGTGCAACAATTGACACTGTACTTGCACACAGTGAAGATTCTGATTCAGAAGAATTGTTTGTTTATAACCATGAACCGGAAAACTTTTCAGTCGGATGCCCGGAACCTGTTATCGAACATGCTGATTCTGATGAAGGAAGTAAATCTGAAAAAGGAGAAACCAAAATGGCAAGCGAAAGAACAGTCAGCGATGTAATTGATAGTATGAATGAAGAGCAGCAGGCAGTCGTTGCTTATCTTCTTACACAGGCAACTGAAACTAATGAAAAATCCAAGGAGGATGATGAAGTGAAACACAATGTATTTGACCAGGATGAGAACCATATCGCTCATTCAGAGATCGATTTTGAGGCAGTAAAGAGTGATGCTAAGAAACTTGGCAGTTTTAAAGATGCTTTCCTTGCTCATGCAAATGATGAGGATGTAGATCCTTATTCGCCTGTTACTTATGGTGTAGAGCACCTTAATTACCTCTTCCCTGAAGCAACAGAACTTAATACTCCTCCTGAGTTTATTAAGAGAGACACCGATTGGGTTGCTAAGGTAATGAATGGCGTTAAGAAATCACCTTTCTCTCGCGTAAAGACAACGTTTGCTGATATTACAGCAGATGATGCTAGGGCTAAAGGTTACATTAGAGGCCATATGAAGAAAGAGGAATTCTTCACATTACTTAAGAGAACTACCGAGCCTACAACTATCTATAAGAAACAGAAGATGGATAGGGACGATGTCATCGATATTACAAGCTTTGATGTAATTGCTTGGATTAAGGGTGAAATGAGGCTCATGCTTGATGAGGAAATTGCACGTGCAATTCTTGTCGGCGATGGTCGTCTTACTTCTTCTGACGAGCATATTAATGAGCAGAACATTCGTCCTATCATCTCTGATGCAGACCTTTATACTATTAAGTCAAAGGTTACTGTAAAGTATAAAGAAGACGATGACGATGTAGCAAAAGCAAATATTAGAGCTAAGGCGTTCATTCGTCAGGCTATTAAGGCTCGTAAGGATTACAAAGGTTCTGGAAGCCCTGTTCTGTATACAACTACGGATCTTCTTACTGATATGCTCCTTCTTGAAGATGGTATGGGAAGACCTATGTATGATACCGAAGCTAAGCTCGCTACTGCACTTAGAGTATCTGCAATCGTAGAGGTTCCTGTAATGGAAGGTCAGACAGTAGAGATTAAGACCACTGAAGGTGGAACCACAACAACTACCACTTATCCTCTTATGGGCGTTATTGTTAACCTTAAGGATTACAATGTTGGTGCTGATAAGGGTGGCGCAATCGCTATGTTTGATGATTTCGATATCGATTACAACCAGATGAAATACCTGATCGAGACCAGATGTTCAGGAGCTCTTATTAAACCTTATTCAGCAATCGATCTTCTTCTTGAGGAAGTTGAAGATGATGGTGAAGAGGGCGGCGAAGGCTGATAAATGATATTTTAGGAGGTTGGACATGGCTAGATTCTACGGGGCAATAGGATTTATGGAAACGGTTGAAGCACGTAAAGGTGTCTATGTAGAAAAGATTACAGAGAGAAATTATTTTGGTGAGGTTACCAGGGATACATATAAATTCCAAACTGCAAACGAGCAGAAAAATGATAACTTAAACATAAGTAATGATTTTTCGATAGTATCTGATAAATATGCCATGTCTAACATTCCTGGAATACGTTATGTCACTTATATGGGAGCTAAATGGAAAGTTAATAATGTAGAAGTTAAGTTCCCAAGATTGATACTGCACGTAAGTGATATTTATAATGGTGAGGAGGTTGAAGACACAGATGGCTAGTAGACTAAATCTACAGGATAAGTTGGAAGAGATACTTGGAAATGAAAATGTGTACTTTCAACCTCCAGAATCCATAAAACTAAAGTATCCGTGTATAGTTTATTCAAGATCTTCAATTCATACACGGAATGCGGATGATAAAGTATATTTAAAGAATAATCGATATTCTGTCACTTTAATCACCAAAGATCCCGATAGTGATTTACCGGATAAACTACTTGATGGATTTAGATCAATAAGATTTGATAGACATTTTTATGTTAATAATTTAATACATGATGTCTACTCTTTATATTTTTAAACGGAGGATAAAACTATGAGCAAAATAGTTTGGGATGAACCTAAAGATCGTCTTTACGAAACTGGTATACGTAATGTAGTTCTTTATGTTCAGGATGCAACTGGCGCATACCCTACAGGTGTAGCTTGGAATGGCGTATCGTCATTTAGTGAGTCTCCTTCTGGAGCAGATGAAAATGCAATTTGGGCTGACGATATGAAGTATCTTTCTATTAGAGCTGCAGAAGAATTCGGAGCTACTCTAGAGTGCTATACTTATCCTGATGAATGGGCTGAGTGTGATGGACAGAGAGCGCTTCTTCCTGGTGTCATTATTGGACAGCAGGTTAGAAAGCCTTTCGGTCTTTGCTACAGAACCACTCTTGGAAATGATATTTTGGATAATGATTACAGCTATAAGCTGCATCTTCTTTACAATGCAACTGCTTCACCTTCAGAAAGAGGCTTTCAGACAATAAATGATTCGCCCGAGGCAATTACATTTAGTTACGAGCTGACTACTTCACCGATTGCAATGCCTGAGGGTCTTAAGCCTTCAGCTCTTATTACAATCGATGCATCTAAGTTTACGACTGAGGAACAGAAGGCGGCACTTAAGGCACTTGAAGATGTTCTGTACGGTTCTGACGGAACAACAAGCTATGTTGCAACCGAAGACCTTACACCTCAGACCGGAAAGACCTATTACACAAGAAGCGGTTCTACTGAGCCTTACACATATACTGAATTTACAGGTAGTGAGTTTGCTCAGGGAACTACTTACTATGAGAAGGTTACTACTGGTGCTACTACAGCTCGTCTTCCTCTTCCTGCAGAAGTTCATAGACTTCTTGGAGGAGAATCAGTAGGCTAATTCTTTATTTATCTACTTACTTTTCTTCTTAAGAATGGCGGGGGCCTTAGCGCCCCCAATATTCGCAATTAATATTTTTTAAAAGGAGCTAAAAATTATGTATAAGAAAACAATTAAATACACCGATTACAATGGTGAAGAAAGAGAAGAAGATTTCTACTTCAACTTGAATAAAGCAGAAATTGTTGATATGCAGTTATCAGTAAATGGCGGTTTTGACGAATACATCAAAAGAATAACTGCTGAAAGAGATACTGCAAAGCTTATTAAACTGTTTAAGGAACTTGTCCTTAGAAGTTATGGCGAGAAATCTATTGATGGTAAAAGATTTATTAAAGATGCTGAAAAGACTCTTGAATTTACACAGACAGAAGCCTTTTCTGAGTTTTATGTGCTTTTAGCCACAAATACGGATGAAGCTGTTGCGTTTATTAAAGGAATCTTCCCTTCAAGTCCTGAACTCAATAAAGAAATAGACAGGATTGTTAGTGAAGAAGTAAAAAAAGTAGAAATGAAAACCAATGGCTAAAAAAATTCACATTTATAAAAGAGAATTTTTTGACGAGGTAACGCAACAATTCATAACCATTAATGAACGAGACGTCGTACTTGAGCATTCCTTATTGTCAATTTCAAAATGGGAGGCAAAAACCCATAAACCATTTCTTTTAGATGAGCCAAAAAAAACAATAGATGAAATATATTATTATGCATGGTGCATGTCATTAGATAATGATGTAGACCCGATTTCATTTAGAGCTTTAAACGAAACTCAACTTAATGAAATTATTGAATATATAGGGGATCCTCAAACAGCTACGACAATAAATCGTAGGAATAGAAAACAAAATAGAGAAATAATAACAAGTGAATTAATCTATTATTGGATGACGGTTAACTATATACCTTTCAGTTGTGAAACTTGGCCTCTTAATAGATTGCTTACACTTATAGAAGTGTGCTCTATTAAAAATGATCCCAAACAAGGTAAGATGAAAGCTAGAGATGTTCTATCACAAAATGCAGCTCTTAATAAAGCACGTCGAGCCAAACTTGGAACAAAAGGATAGACATTAAAGAGCTGAGAGAACAAAAAAATACTATAAAAAAGGAACTTCTTTCTTTAAACTCCCCTGTACGACACATCTCTCAGCTCTTTAAAAAATTAAAAAAAAGGAGGACTTATTAATGTCTAGAAAACATTCAATCTTTGATCCGATTGTTGAAGAAACAAATGAACCTGTAGAAGAGATAAAAGTAGAACCTGGAGAATGGGGTACCTTAGAAGCTAAAGAAGAGATAAAAGAAGAAATCAAGCCCGAACAGAATAAAATAGTTAGGGTTGAAATAGATAACTTAAACATACGTAAAGGACCTAGTCTTGATAGCGATAAGACTGGTCGCTTTATTGAAAAAGGAAGTTTTGAAATTACTGAAGAGAAAAACGGCTTTGGAAAACTTGCTGATGGAAGAGGCTGGATTTGTCTTAAGTTTACTAAGTAGCCCTTCAATCAAAATGGGGCAATAAGTAAAATGAAATCAATAGAGATAACTTATACCGGTAATCATGACGATACCACTAGGAAACTTAAAAAATTAAAAGGTAAGAAATGGGTTCAGATACTTGATAAATTTGGAAAAGAAGGGGTTGATGCTCTTCGTGAAAATACTCCAAAAGATTCTGGACTCACTGCTGATTCTTGGCGGTATGTTATTGATATGCCACAACCAGGTCAGATTCGTCTTATCTTTGTTAACGATAATGTTGTTAATGACTGGGCAAATGTTGCTATTTTGCTTCAATATGGTCATGCAACTGGAACTGGTGGTTGGGTTGAGGGACGAGACTATATCAATCCTTCAATTCAACCGATATTTGATAGAATAGCAGCTCAGGCATGGAAAGAGGTTAAAGATGTATAGTTATAATCCTTATTACGAAAAGTACTTAGCTCACCACGGTGTTCTAGGAATGAAATGGGGAGTTAGAAGGTATCAGAATAAAGATGGCAGTCTTACTTCGGAAGGAAAGCAACGCCAGAAAGAACTTCAGAAAAAGCTTGACGATGCCATTGCAAAAACGCCAAATCGTTCTATAGGATGGGATAAAGATCAAAAAAAAGTTTTTAAAAAGATCAATAAAAGTAGTTCTGGCGTTTTTACTACACATCTGCAATGGGACGATATTTTACAGAAATACAAGCACACAGTAATAACAAAAGAAGAGAAAAACAGAATAGAATCTAAGATTAATGATTTGAATACCGAATATAGAGATAAACTTCAAAAAACTTTAAAAAGTAATGGTTTTTCAGAAAATTCTACTAGTTATGGCGGAACCTATTATAATAAAAATTTACCGAAAAATTCTAAATTGAGTGTGTTTCTTTTTAATGATAAAGGCGGCCCTTATAGCTCGTTGCATCCTATTTCGGATAGCCCGGATGCTATCGTAAATAGGGTACTTAAAATCTCTAAAACCTTTGAAAAGAATTTTACAACCATAAACAAAACCGCAGCCGAATATGCAGTAAAGAATAGTTTATCGTCTTATAAAAACGAATGGCTTAGAGATACTAAATTTGAATCAATGAGTGATAAACAACTTTCTAATTATTTAGAAAAGCAAGGTCCAAACTCAATAGATATTAATAGTAGAGGCGATGGCGGAACTATTTGGTATCAAGATGAAAAAAAGAATGATATGGATTTCTTTGGCGACCATTCGGTATCTGTTGAATTTGGAGTTGACAAAAATGGTAAAATTAAATATAATCGTGCTGGTTTAGAAGGTTAAAGAAGAATATTTGTAAATAATAAAGGAGGCACTTTAAATGGCTACGGAAGTTGATAACAGAGTCGTCCAAATGACATTCAACAATTCTCAGTTTGAGAAAGGTGTTGATAAGACTCTAAAAACCATTGAAAAACTCAACAAAGCTTTACGATTTGAAGATGCCTCGGAAGGCTTTGATGAAATTCAAAATGCGGCCAATTCTGTTGATCTCAGAACTATTTCAGATAAGATAGATTCTCTTACAAGTAAGTTTTCACCTCTTGGCGTTATTGGGATGAGAGTATTTTCCAATATTGGAGATGAAGTTTACAAACTTGTAACTGGACCGTTTAGAGCATTAAGTTCAGCAGTAGACAATACATTTAATAAAATTACTAATCAGGTTAAGCAAGGCGGTTGGAACAGAGCACTTAACCTTGAGCAGGCTCAGATCCTTATCGAAGGTATGGGCAAAGCTTGGGTTAAAGGTGGCGAAGAGATTATTGATGGTGTTGATAACATCTATCCGATCGTTGATAAGGCTGTTACTGGAACTGCATATTCGCTTGATCAAGCTGCAAAAGCTGCTGCCAATTTCTTAAGTTCTGGTGTTGATGCTGGCGACGGTTCATTACTTGGAACACTTAGAGCAGTTACAGGTGTTGCGGCAACAACGAGTACGGATTTTGATAGAGTAGCTCATATATTTGCCAAAGTAGCAGGCCAAGGACGATTAATGGGTGAAGACCTTAATAGTATCGCCACCATGGGTATAAATGCTGCTGCGGAACTTGCTGCTGCTCTTGAAACTGATCAGGCAACTATTAGAGATATGGTTAGTAAAGGACAAATTGACTTTGAAACCTTTGCTAACGTAATGGAAGATAAATTTGGAGATCAGGCTCAGAAAGCCAATTCAACATTTACAGGTGCTTTAAGTAATGTTAAGGCCGCTCTAAGCAGAATTGGTGCTAGATTTGCTGAACCTTTTCTTGAGGGTATTATTAAGCCGCTTAATGAAGCCAGACTTATGGTTAATGAATTTGGTAAAGCGCTTGATAATTCTGGTATTACTGACTTTGTCGAAACCACAATAGGCTCCGCATCTCAAAAGATTGTTGATGCCTTTACTTATGTTGATGAAAATGGCATAATGCAATTAAACAGTTCTGTTAAGAATTTCTTTTCTCAAATAGAGCAGATATTTAATGGCGTTAGGGCTGGTTTTTATGCAATAAATAAAGTTTTTGTTATATTTAAAAACACATGGACTGAAGTTTTTGGTTCTGGGAAATCTAATATATTAGTGGAAAAGATTAATAAATTTAAAGATGCTTTATATACTATTAATCACAGACTTAAATATGACCAAAAATTAATAGAAAAAGTAAAATCTATTATAGAAGGAGCTTTAATAGTAGTTAAAGCTTTTATTGGGATATTTAAGACATTATTTAATATTACTAAAAAAGTAGTCTCCATATTTGCAAGATTAGCTACAACTTTTGCATATGTTATAAGTAAAGTTTTAATTCTTGTAAATGAATTTATTAGTCTTGTAAAACAAACCAAATTATACAAGTCTATATCAGGCGTATTTAAGAAAGCATTAGATAATGCTGCTAATTCTATAGGTTCATTTTGCGACTTTATAGAGAACTCAGTAGATGCTTTTGTCGATTTTATTGCTGAACATAAAATAGTAACTAAAGCTGTAAAGTTATTAGAAAAAGGTTTTCAATTAGCAGGTAAAGTTATAAGTAAAGCTTGCGAAATAATAAAGGGGGCCTTTGCTGGCATTTACAATGCACTTAAAGACTTCAACGATGAATACCATATAACTGAAAAAATTGCAGATGCCGCATCAGCTGTATTCTCTAAAATTAAAGACGCGATACAAACCGCAGTCGATGCAGTTAAGGATTGGACTGAAGTTCATTTCGAAAATCTTAGTTTCGAATCGATTAGAGACACGTTTACCGAGTTCTTTACTGAAACATTACCCGGAAAGATACAAGAATTTGGCGAGAAGCTTGAGTGGGCATTTTCTAATCCAAATCAGGCTGCTTCTTTACTTCTTGAAAAATTTAAAGCTTTCAAGGAAAACGTTTCAGAAAATCTTTCTGACGCCGCTGATAAAGTAAAAGAGCAATTTGAAAAATTTACCGGAGCAATTAAAGGCGCAAATGATGAAACCGATGAATTTGTAAATAATGAAGATATAGATCCTGAGAAAGCTAAAGAGAAATTTTCTATATTTGATTATATGGCGACGGCTCTTGTTGCTCTTGGTGATGCTATAAAATGGCTTACATCTGCATTATCTGATATGGGTTCTGCCATCTGGAATGCTTTAAAATCAGGTTTTGAATTTATGTCAGAATTTGTATCTGATATGACCTTTGAAGATTTTCTAGCACTTGTAAAAGTTGGCTTTGAAGCTCTTAAAGATGTGGCATGGGCCGATGCAGCAAAAAATATTGGTGGATTCTTTAGTACTCTAGAAGCTTCTTTTGGAGGCAATAAATTAGGTAATATTCTTAATTCAGTTCCTAAAGGAATGCTGATGATAGCAGCAGCAATGGCTTTACTTGCAATGTCTTTAAAGACGGTTGCAAATATTGATTCAGATGCTTTAAGAAAGAGTCTTAGTGCATTTCTGGTTCTTGCACTTATCATTAAAGCTCTTTTGGCTGCTATTGGTAAAATTAAAATGCCGTCTAAAGGAAAAGACGACGCTGGAAGTGGAAACAATAAAAAGAAGGGACTATTTGGACGATTATCTGACACATTGGTTGGAAAACTTGGTGATGGTGCTACAATAGCAGCGTTTGGCATAATGTTATCCGCTATTGGCGGTGCTATAGCTAAAGTTATGATCGGCGCTGCTATATTTATGAAAGCCATAACTGATGAAAATGGTGAAGTAAATTGGGAAGGAATGATAGCAACAGCTATATTTTTAGCTGGTGTTATTGCCATAATGACTTGGGCGATGTCGAAGATAATAGGTTCTTTAAGTTCGTTCGACCAAGAAGTTAATAGTAAAAAGCGTAAAAAAGTAATTGAAAAAACTACTAAAAATTTCGATTGGAAACCATTAGCAGCTGTTGCAGCTATATTTGCAACTTTAGGAAACGCAATTATTAAAATTGCTGCCGCTGCGGCTATATTATCTGTAATACCCATTAATGATTTAGTAGTCGGAATGGCTGGGGTAACGACAATAATATTAGTATTATCAGGAGTAATAGTATTATTATTTAAATTAATTAGCGAAATGGATAATTGGAAGATGGACGATCGTTCTCTTGCAATAGCATTAGTTGGTGTCGCACTGATAATATTTCTTTTGGGTCAAACAATAAAGACCATAGCTCCTATAATGTCGGCAATGGCACTATTTACTTGGAGTTCAATAGCAAAAGCTGTAACTCCAATATTGTGTATAGCAGCTATAATAGGTCTTATGGTATGGTTATCCACAATTAATAAGGATGCTAATTTTGGTGATTTATGGAAAGTATTTGGTGCTATAGCAGCTATATTACTTATTTCAGAAATGACAATACTTGGAATTCTTGAAGCATCTAAAACTCATCCATGGGGCGATGTACTCTTAGCAGTTTTAGCATTATTGGCTCCATTTATAATTGTTGCAGCAGGTGTAACAATAGTTTGTAAACTATTAAAAGACATAGAAGGAGCCGATAAGTTAATAATTTCTATAGCAGGGACGATAGCGGCTATGGCAGCTGCCATTTGGGTTCTTGGTGAAGTAAAAGATTATGACTCAGTTTGGCAAGGAATTTTCGCCTTTGCTGCTGTTTGCGTTATTTTGGGATTATTAGCAGCTGCTATAGGAGGCATTCCAATAATAGAATCCGGTTTTAAAACACTTGGCGCTACATTCCTTGGTGTTGGTTTGGGAGTATTCTTAGTTGCAGCTGGTTTAGCAATATTAATTGCTGTAATAAAAGACTTCGATTCTAATGGCGACCAAATGGTTCAAAATATTATTTCATTAGCCGAAGTTGTTGGCGCTGCTATACCCGCATTTATTATAGGCGTTATTAATGGTTTTGTTGATGGTCTTGCTAGAGGTTTAGGTGATTCGATAAGAGTTCTTGCTCAATTAGTTCTTGACCTTCTTATTGGAATTATAGATTTCATTTATGAGAATTCAATTGCAATTGGAGCTGCAGTTGGTAGATTGTTTGCAGCTCTCGCAATAATAATCACAGCTGCATTGATAACCTTCGTTGGCGATATCGTTGATGCTTTAAAAGCAGTCATAGGAGATGAATTCTTTGCTGTTGGTAAAGCTATCCTTGATGCTATAGGAAATGGTATCAAAATAGCTTGGGAAGGAGTAAAGAGTATTGTTTCAGGAATCGCAGATGGTATATATAACATTTTTGACAGTTTATCAGACCGCGTTGCAAGTGTAATTGAAGATATATTTGGCAAGACAAAAGAAGCTGAAGAAGCTGCAGAAAGACTTGAACAATACAATCAGAAGGTTGCGAATTCGAACAAAAGCAAACAGGATTCATCTCGTCTAGATCCTTATTCAGAAGAGATTGAAAAACAAACTGCCATTCTTGAAAGAGCTAATAAAAATCTTATTAGCCTTAATGAAAAGTATAAGAAAGTTCAGCAGAAACTTAGATATGATCAATCGGCCTCAACTAAAGCTCAAGCTGCACAATTTAAAAAAGATATCCAAACGAATCTAGAAGGAATACGAGACGCTCAAGAAGAACTTGAGGATATATATAGAAAAGCTGGATTTAGTAACTATCAATTGTATATGTACTATGGTAAGCTTTACGAAACCGATCAAGGCGATGGTTCAGTACTCGTTGATGCTTTTGGTAAATCTGCTGGTGCAGAAGCTGCTAAATATTTATCAGAAGGTTTCAAAACACAAATTGTACAGGAACTTTATGGCGTTGATAAGGCAATGGATATGTTCTCTGATGAGATTAAAATCGGATTCCAAAAAGGTCTTGGTATACATTCACCTTCAAGAGTATTTATGGAATATGCAAAATTCGTTATTGCTGGTTTCAATATTGGTATCCTTGAGAATGAAGCTAAAACTGAGAACATCTTAGACGGATTCGCAAATACGATTAGTAACTTTGATGCCGAATTGCCGACCCCGACAATTACTCCTGTTCTTGATCTTTCAAACATTCAAAATGGGGTTAACTACATTAATGGAAATCTAGGCAATAAACAGATTCGGTATCTTGCTAGTATGGATATTAAATCAGATAGCGCTAGAAATTCTGAACGCATTAATGATCTTACAGCAGCAGTTAATAATTTAACGGTTAAGACTGATCAGATTGATATTTCAAGTGAACTTGGAACTCAGTCAGGTCTGCTTGGACAAATTGTAGAAGCTCTTGCTAATCAGAACATAGTTCTTGACTCTGGCGCTCTTGTTGGTGGCATTACAACCAAGATGGATAAAGCTTTAGGAGCTAGAAGTATAGCAGTTGGAAGGAGGGCATATTAATGCAGGATTTCAGGATTCATTCGGTATATTTCGATGACTATAATTCTTGGGATGAATGGCATATGATACCTACTTCAAGACCATCAATTGTAACACCTGCTATGGTTGAGAATACAGTTGAAGTACCTGGTATGAATGGGTCTCTGGATCTTTCGGAGGCCCTTACTGGGTATCCATTGTTTAACAATCGTTCTGGCAGTATTACATTCATGTTTATCAACGGATACGGCAATTGGGTTGAAAGACGAGATTCAGTCATTAAGAAACTTCATGGTAAGAGAATGAAGATTAGATTATCAGATGATCCGAATTACTATTACGAAGGAAGAATTACAGTTGGCGATTGGACGACTAATAGAGACATGTCTTCAATCGACATTTCTTACAATGTAAAGCCATATGCCATTAAGCAGTATGAAACAATACTTACAACTCTTAGTATCGCATCTGGAGCAACTGAAAGCTTAACTATGCATATGTCAGACTATGATATAACTGTTCCGGTTCCTCTTACTTTTAAGTATACTGGTAGCGAGATTAATCAAATACTTAACTTAACGTTTGTTAATGGCGAGCTTGGATATGCTGCTAATAATGTAACAATAGAAGGCTATGAATGGTTTGGTTTAGTTACATATGATGACCTTGTTGCGTCTAACATCAATGGCGGTAATGTGCTATCACTTGAAATAACTAATCCAAATGCCGGTCAAGCAACTCTTGAAATTGGCTACTTTGAAAGAAAACTTTAGAAATCAAAATGGGGGTGAAAACCATGAGTGAAACAGCAAAATCTGTAATGGATAAAGCTATAAGTACCCTTGGAATTAAGGAAAGTCCTCCTTATTCAAACAACGTAATCTTTAATACTGACTATTATGGTCATGAAGTTTATGGCTCAGATTGGCCATGGTGCGCAGTTTGGGTATGGGATATTTTTAGAATGGCTGGTGCAAGCAAGTTATTCTACAATGGCGATAAAACAGCTGGATGTTGTCAGATACTTAGATGGGGTCGTAACAACGGTCTTGAGATCAATAAGAATGATGGACGATACGGCGATATTATTCTTTTTGACTGGGATAATACCGGTTATAATGACGCTGATCATGTTGGTCTTATTATCGGCAAGAATTCAGATGGAAGTTATACAACCATTGAAGGAAACACGTCAGTTGGAAACGATAGCGATGGCGGAGAAGTAATGGAACGAATTAGATATAAGTCAACAATTCGTGCTATTATTCGTCCTAAGTATTCTGATCCTGGTGACTATCCAGTATCTGGTAACTACATTCCTTATGATAGGTTTCCTGTACTACAGATGGGAAATGACAATGAGGTTTGGAATAAGATTGCTCAGGCAGGTGTCGGCTTAATGTTTACTGATGCTGATGGTGGTTTTGGTACGAAGACTAACCATTGGGTATGTGATTTTCAGAGAAAACACAATCTTGATGATGACGGAATAGTAGGTCCTAAGACCTGGAAAGCAATCTTTTATGATGCTGAAACTTGGGACGAGATACCGTCAATCGAGCGAGGTAAAGTTGGACGCTCAGTTGTTCTTTGTCAGGCTGCACTTGAGATGCCCGCAAAGTATCTTGATGGCAAGTGCGGTGACATAACAGTTGGAAATATTAAAGCATTCCAGAGTAAGAATGCAATTAAAGCCGATGGCGGTTGCGGACAGCTTACTTGGAAGAAACTAATTACAACAAAACTTTAATAATCAAAATGGGGGTAAAACGATGTATACGATTTATGCTAACAATGTTTGCATACATAACGATATGATAGAGTCTGAGGCTCTAAAAGTATTATCCCCATCTCTTAGCATGTCGGATAGTGCGGCAGGGTCTCTTTCTTTTACGATTCTGCCGTCCAATCCAGGCTATGAAGAAATTGAACTATTCTCAACAACCATTACTGTGTATAAAAACGGTGAATGGTTCTGGGCAGGCAGAGCAGTTAGTGATTCTAAAGACTTCTATTCACAAAGAGCAATAGAATGCGAAGGAGTACTCTCATTCCTTAACGATACACATCAGCCTTCTTGGTCTACTGGTACTATTAGACATCCTTTAAATGTCTTTATTGAACATCTTCTTAGTGTTCATAATAACAAAGTTAATGAGAATCGTAGAATCTACTTAGGACGAGTTACAGTATCAGATGGATACAAGCAACGTTACACTGAGTATGAAACAACACTTGAATCTTTTAACGACATCTTATCAGACAATCAAGGTCACTTAATGATACGTTATGAGAATGGTAAGTACTACCTTGATTATCTTGCTAACTGGAATGATACCAATTCTCAAGAGATTAGATTCGGTAAGAACTTACTTGATTTCACAACGAGTACAAGTAGAGATAATTTTGGAACTGTAGTTTATCCTCTTGGTAAAGAAGATGATGAAGGAAACAAATTAACCATTGAAACGGTCAATGCAGGTTCACCCTACCTTCAAGATGCTGAGGCAGTATCAAAATGGGGGTGGATTGAGAAGAAGTTTGAGGATGGAGAGATTACTTCTGCATCAACATTAAAAACGGTTGCAACTAAAGTGCTTAACAATATGATATCTGAAGACTTAACGTTTGAGATATCAGCAGTAGACCTTTCTATGCTTGATAATACAATTGAGGATATTAGGTTATACGATCAGGTACGAGTGGTTTCCCCGGTTCATGATATCGATGCATATTATCCTGTTAGTTCTGTTGATCTCGATCTTGCTGAACCACAGAATGATACCTTTACTCTTGGAGAAGAAGTTAATAAGTCTCTTACAAGTAGGACTAGTACAGCTTCTGGCGGAACAGTTGACGAGAAAGGTAATACTGTTCTTTACGGAGACGAACTGTTACGTAAGTCATTAGAGAATGCTAGTAAGATATTAAATACTGCTACTAATGGATATGTAACAACTGTATACAATGATGATGGAACAAGTGAGCTAATCATATCCGATAATATTAATTATAGAAATGCATCCAAACTTTGGCGATGGAACATAAACGGTCTTGGATATTCTAGTAATGGAGGAACTAGCTACGATCTTGCAATCACTATGGATGGTAAGATCAATGCTAATTTCATTCAAACTGGAACGATGACCGCTGCAAGAATCTACGGCGATAAACTAATGGCTATACTTGGAGATTCATATTTTGACCTTGATAATTCTAAAATTCATCTTGGTCAATCTAGTGGATATTGGGTAGAGCTTAGTTATATTGGTAAGTTTACTGCCGGTTCTGGAGCTAATATATATGGTTGGATCGATGGTTCAGCTAGTATTAGAGACATTACTACTGATCTTGTTTCTAAAGGTATGAACATTGTAGCTCCTTATCATCCAAGTGGAATGGGCCCAAGCATAATACGATTAGTATCTGAACAGATATCAGTACTTGCTAGTAATGACAGTTCTGAGACATCAACTAACTGTACAACAGGATCTATACAAGTTTTAACTGATATGGAAACCAGTGGTGATACAACAACTTATACATGGACTACCCTTAGATTCATCAATGGTTTACTTGTTACTGCCTTAGATTAGGAGGAGTAAGTAAATGATATTTTATAAAGCGAAAAAATACAATTCTCAAGTTTATCTAAAAGACTCCGATCAAATGGATAGATACCTTGAGAGAGGTTGTGATATTTATATGGAAGAAGATGGTCTTGATACATTAATAGCTACTCCAAAAGATGGATATTTGATAAAAAGACCTGTTTTTCCAGAAAAAATAGTAATTAAAAACTGAAATTTTCCCCGGAAGGGATTTTTATAAAAATGAAATGGAGGTATTATTATGCCCCTTACAAGAAATGGAAAAAAACTTTTAATATACAATCTTTTTCCTGTTGCAAATTACAGTACTAATAGAGGATCAGATAGAAAGCTTATATCTAAAGCAAATATTGCTAGATATATAAAATCCGGTGATGCCATTGCTAACAACACTATGGGCCCTGTAACTCATCGAGACCCAGGTACAAATCAAAATTATGTATGGGAATCTGCAGTTGCAATAGGCGATGGGACTGATGAGTTTAGTTTAGATGACTATAAGCTTAGTAATAGTACACATGAGCAGTTATTAAATAAAGAAAACTCAGGAAGTTATCCCGTATATTCTAGTAACTTCTCAAATTCTTGGGTATATGCTACATATTTAGGTGAAGGCAGTCATGACAATAAGATGTTTGGAAGAATGATGTTTGGCGGTACTAATTTAGGTACAGATCCTCTTACTATAACCGAGATTGGCCTATTTATAAGAAATGTATTTACTTATGATGGAATAAATTCAGAGAATGGTTATAGCCAAGGAGGACACTATTTCTTAATTTATAGAGAAGTTTTACCTGAACCTATTATAGTTCCAGCTGGTGAGCAGTGGCTTAAAATGCTTAAGATAGAAATTTAAAAAGGAGTGATATTTATGTCTGAGTTTAAAACACCTCTTAGTCGCACTGAGGCTATTTTACAAAATATTCTTGGGGACGATAATGAGCTTAGTACTCCACTTAGTAGAATCGAAAAATTACTAATGGCAATTTTAAAAAAAACCGATTATACTGATGATATTCTTTCTCAGGCTGAAGAAATCCTTTATGCAATATTAAAAGATGGTGAATGGAATAAAACTCCTAAAAGTAGATCCGAAAAGATTCTTAAAAGCATATTAGATGGAGAAGAATATACTGGAGAGATTGATGAAGAAAGTCGAATAGAAGCTCTTCTTCGTGAATGGTCTAAAGGGACTGGCCCTAAGTATGTAATAAGAACTGTTACCGGTGCTATGGTTAAGATCCTTAATGCCCTTGCTGAACCCGCAGTGTCGTTAAAAGTCTCGTTAGGACCAAAGCAAGACCTGCACGGATATGACCATCCTTGGCCTGCAGGGGGCGGGAAGAATAAACTGAAGCCATATTCTTACACGGCAAACACAAGCAATGTTACTCTTACATACAGTGATGATGGAACTATCAGCGCAATCGGTACGGCATCTGCTAACATTGCCAGACCTTTATCAACATGGGCGGCATCGAATAATGCAACGTTCACTCTCAAAGCAGGCACATACACATTATCACTCAATACACCTAAATCTGGAGTTACAGTTAGCTTAAACAAAGTAGAAGGCGGTGGCGGGATTGTAACCACATCCACAAATGATACATTTACCACATCCGAAGATTTTGAATGTTTTTGGAGATTAAATATTGATAGTGGGACAGTGCTTAATGACACGTTTACGGTACAACTTGAAAGCGGTTCCACTGCTACCTCCTACGAACCCTACTCCAACATCTGTCCTATCAGCGGATGGGATGAGGCGAGCGTGACGAGAAGAGGAGTGAACTTAGCTAATTTTGTACAGAATAAGGGAATAAGTAGCATCGGGACAGTCAATGATTATGCAGGTCGTATTGCCACTGTTGAACCAATAGCCATAGAAAGCGGAGTTGATTATGTTTTTCGAAATTTTGCCCAAACAATTGTAAGCGGAATCATAGCAGTATATAATGGCGAGACTTTGGTCAGACGAACAGCGGGCATTAAAAATGGTGACCAATTAAATGTTTCTGGTGGAGACAGATTTTATTTTTGTGTATACTACGCTACCGAAGAATTAACAATAGATAGTGCCAAAGCTATGATTGTTAAGAGCACAGATACAGTTACCGAATACGAGCCATACCAATCTGACACTTACACAGTTTCCCTCACTCAAGCAGGCACAGTCTACGGCGGAACGATTGATATTGTAAGTGGTGTTCTTAGTGTGACGTGGGCAATACTTAGCAATCTTCAGAATCTAAATTGGATAACCAACAGCTCACAAGGAATGAAGAATTTCCAAACTGCAAGTGGAGTGGTCAGCAAGAAAAGTGGTTCGGATAATTGGAAATGCTCAAAATATTCAAACGGTTTCATTGGCACAGACAAAACCGAGGGCATAGTTATATTTAATAGCGGAGAAGTTTGTATACGTGATTATCAGTATTGGGAACACGGTGGAACATCCGAAGAAGTAGCGGCTTTTAAGGCATCACTTGAGGACGTAACAATTGCATATGAACTTGCCACTCCTCAAACCTATCAGCTTACTCCTACCGAGGTGCAAATGCTACTTGGCAGTAATACTGTTTGGAGTGATGGTGGGAATATAGAGCTTAGCTATAAAGCACCTAATGTCTCCTTACAAGTTATGAATACAAGAAAAAAATTAATGACTATAAAGAAAGGCCTTAAGCTATGAATCACTTTATAGAACTTGCTGTTACGATATTTATATCAGTTATGGCATCATCTGGTTTCTGGGCATTTTTACAGAATAGAAGAGAGAGGAAAGATGCCAAAACTAAAATGATATTAGGTCTTGGATACGATAGGATCATAACACTATGCGGCATGTATATTGATAGAGGTTATATTTATCAGCATGAATTCGAAGACCTATACAAGTACCTTTATAAACCCTATAAAGAGATGGGCGGCAATGGCTCAGCAGAAAGATCTTTTGAAGAAGTCAAAAAACTCCCAATAAAAAGGAAAGAGGGGTGATATTTTGGTTTTAAAGAATTATAAAGTTATATTAGCAAGTAAGTTATTTCACAATTGGAATGGTATGACTGGAGGAAGTATAGGCGATACAATAAGTTCTTGGCGTAATATTAATGGAAATAGTTATAATACATGTTGGAGAGCTGGGGTTTTCGATAGTTCCAACCAAGCAGTAGTATCAGGCTGTCTCGGAGATTTTGGTCTACTTTCGGCAAGATTTGGAACCGGCACAACACCTCCAACAGCAGATGATTATAAGTTAGAAACAGATATTACTGGGAGCTTTGCTAATATTAATGTTGCAAAATCATATAATTTGGTTGGCGATAACTATGACGTGGAAGCTCTAATTACATTTAATGGCAAAAATAATACTGCAAATGATATTATACTATCTGAAATAGGTTTATGCTTTACTAGAAATTGGATAAATGGCAATGACTATAGCAATTATCCAGTAATGGTTTACAGAGAAGTACTTGATACTCCTGTAACAGTAGCTCCAAATCAAACTGTAACATTCACTCTTAAATGGACGGAGGGATAAGCTATGAATAAAGATTTTGCTAAAGCAGCTGCAATAAGAGCTATAAAGACTATGTGCCAGGTATTTTTGTCCATGGTCACTCTTGGTCAGGGCTTGTTTGATGTTAACTGGATGATGATACTATCAACTATGGTAATGAGTGGTATATACTCAGTTGTAACAAGTATTGCTACTGGGCTTCCAGAAGTTAAATACGATGGCGAGATTATATTTGAACCAAATGAGGACGGCGTCACACAAGTAAGACTTAATTTGGATGATTTTAAAGATGGCATGAACGTTAAACTTGTTAATAAGATTAATAGTTCGCATGATAATCAAAGCGTTAAATAGAAGAGTAGAATTTGACACGCTTCATGATTCTACCTTTCCGGCAGGGGGCTTAACAGCCCCTTTTGCCGTCGCATTAAAAACTATCTATATTATAGAAATAATGGTTACTAAAAAGTAGACCGAAGGAACAATACACACAATGGTGTGGGGGACAAGAGACCGAGTTCAAGAACTAAGGTTGGACTACCCTTTAGCGATAGGAAGCACTCGCTAACAGGCTGTTATTTCAAGTCGTATGACGATCAATTGATATTTTTTTTCGCATTAAAAACTATCTATATTATAGAAAGAAATTAATTCTTTCATGGTTTAAAAACTAAAAAATAGAAAGGATAACAAAACCATGATGAATAATGATATTTTTATGAATAGAAATGAGGTATTGGTAAACAATTTAAAGGGATACGAGGAAATCTTATTGAGATATTCCGACGATCATTTACTTGAGAATGTAGTACTTCCTGATGGAAGTATACAGCCTAGGTGGATGATACTGAAGGAAAGAGCTCAATAGAGACTTTCCCCACCCTTTAAAGAGAGACTCAATGCCTCTTTTCTTTCGTATTTTAATCAAGTTTTATATTTTTTTTTCTACAACGCACTATTATCAGCCTATATAGTGGTCTGAAAGACTTACAAAACTTTTATTTTATAGGAGGAAACTAGTATGAGTTTTATTAAAAGAAACAAAGAGGCAAAAAGGTATTTCTGTCAGGAAGTTCTCTACGATGACTGCTATATGGTCTATATCGTAGATGAAGCTACAAAGACATATGTCGTTAAAACAGTAACACCAGGCGTTTGCGTGGATGAAACTGTAAGAGGCGAGATACTAGATTTGGATGCTTTCTACGATAGGATAGAACAGTACTTATTCGTAGAGGAGATGCTTCCTCATGAGTATCCTTGTCTTGTTTCGGGAAACTGGTATAAATTACCGAGAAACAAAAAGGATTGAAAGGAGGATGACCTTAAGGGGCCCTGTTTCCAGGGCCTTATATTTTTTCGCATCGATATCTCCTATTATAATAGCTTATTTTTAAGGAGGATTTTATATGATTAAATCGAGATATTTTAAGAAAAAAGAAAACGACCGAGAGATAAGGTATCAAGTTATCGACGGTGTAACTTTTAAAGATTATGAAGGACATGATGTATTTAATATTAGAACATTATACTATGACGACGTTCGTAATAGAATTACTGATATTAAATATGCAATATGTCTTGAAAAATTTAGAGGGTATGCTTGCGAAACCTTGATTACAAATCACGGTTATGAAGAAATATCGCAAGATGAATATGTGCATGAAATCCTTGACTTTTATGAAGAAGATTATGAGCCCTAACAAGGGCTCTCTTCTTTTCGCATGAAAAACTATTTGTAATATAGGAGAAAACCATATAAAAGAGATAATATTATTTTAGTTTAATTGATAATTAGATTTAAATAATGTTACCTCCTTATTGTCGGGTTGCTACTGGACTAAAAGGATTTAACAAGTCCTTTTAGTCTTTCGCATGAAAAACTTTGATTTTAATAGATTAATTTAAAGGAGGAAACATTATGAAAAGGATTAAAAAGTTTATCAAAAAGCACTGGAAAGTTCTAATTGGCATTGCAATTATTATAGTTATATTTATACTGAAAAAGTTGCATATTAATACAGAACATCTTGAAGCTAAGATAAACAAACCTGAACCATGGTGGAAATCTTTAAGCGAGTCAGAATTATTAAAATACTGCACCGATAAGGAAGGTAATGTGTATGATGACGTAGAATTTGTAGAGATTTTACGAGCAACTGAACCCGATTTATTTGATTAGTATTTTTAAAGAGGTCTAACAAGGCCTCTTTTTTTTCGCATGAAAATCTCCTACTATAATGACTTAATAAAAAAGGAGGAAAAAAGATGTTAACTTTTATAATAATTTTTGCAACGGTGATTGCGATTGTATGCGGCCTTGTGGCAGGCATCATTACGATTGTACTTCCGCTGCTGGATGTTATAATAGGAGTCGCATTATTGATTCTTATTATTAAGATCTTCCGCAAACTGTTCTGCGGAAAGAAATCGGACAGCAAGGAAGGGACCTAACAGGTCCTTTTCCTTTTTTCGCATCGATATCTTTTACTTTAATAGATTAATTTAAAGGAGGATATTTTTATGTTTAGTTTTTTAATTGGTTCGATTGTGCTGGAATGCATTACCTGTATATTGTTAATTTTATTAATATACAGACTTAATGAAGCAAAAGCATATGAAGAACATATTAATTTATCAGCATATAAGTATGTCGATAAATTAATCGAAACGATTTCTAAGATTGAATCAATCTTAGAAGAGCAGGATGAGCCCTAACAAGGGCTCTCTTCTTTTCGCATGAAAATCTCCTGCTATTATGGATTATATTTTAAAGGAGGATTTTACATATGGGAAATTTTGTGAGGAAATCGTTACCAATGTTGTTATCTTTGGCAGGAACATTTTTGACGTTCTTGTTTAAGAAAAGAAATGATGAGGAGGCGATGGATCGAGCAGTTGACAAATGGATGAAAAATCATCCGACAGAGTAATCTCTAAGGGGACTTAACAGGTCCCCTTAGCTTTTCAAAATTTTATATTTTACAGGAGGATTAATTATGGCTAAGAAAACTGCTATGCAAAAACTTTTTGATATTGTATGGGAAGCATCAGCTCATGACCTTATCTTGCATGAGGATGAAGGAATTGAATGGCTGGACGAAGAGCATTCATCGATATGTATTGTTAAAGATTATTTCATTGAGAATGAAGA
>ODAJ014773349.1_pt1 | contig 22955 bp, 25 predicted proteins | sample 1539241 | NCBI WGS metagenome assembly ODAJ01 (sample SAMN02144231, study PRJEB22623) | gut metagenome | biome: sheep rumen | host: Ovis aries | place: New Zealand | reverse complement strand
ATCAGCGCAACCGAATTTAAGCAAAAGGAAAACCTGTGGAAGTCCCGTATCACGGTTCATCCCACAGGTTTTTTTCAATAATCTGTCAAATGTCTTTCTCTGCGCTCTTGATGTTGTAATAATCCACAGCGTCAACGCCGATCTCAACATAGTCCTTCGGTTTTGCATTTTTGTTGCTCAAGCAGCATACCGTCTCCACATGGCATGTGCGCGGGAACATGTCGACAGCCGTCACGGCGCTGAGCTGATAGCCGAGACTATTGAAGCGGAGGATATCACGCGCGAGCGTCGAGGGGTTGCAGGAGACATAAACGATCCGCACGGGCGCCATGGAAGCAACGGCGTCGATCGCCTCCTCGCTCATGCCCTTACGCGGCGGATCGACGACCACGACTTCCGGGTGAAGGCCCCGTTCACGAAGCGCGACAGCCGCTTCTCCCGCGTCCGCACAGAGAAATTCCACGTTATCGATCCCGTTCGCTCTGGCGTTGGCTGCTGCGTTTTCCACAGCCTCCGGCACGATCTCCGCGCCGATCACGCGCCCCGCGCTTCGCGCGAGGCAGAGGCTGATCGTTCCGGCACCGCAATAGAGGTCAAAAACCAGGGAGTTCGGGCTGGGCGCAGCGTAATCCAGCGCGCGCCGGTACAGCTTTTCCGCCTGAGGGGGATTGATCTGGAAAAACGCCTGGGGAGCAATGGAAAAGCTCGATCCGCAGAGCTCGTCGTGCAGATCGCCCGAGCCCCAGAGCGTGTAGAAATCGCCGGACAATACGGTGTTGCCGCGGTTTTTATTGACGTTGAGGACGATACCGGTGAGCTCCGGCACCGTGGCACGAAGCGCATCGACCAGCAGGGCGGTTTTCGTGCCAAGCCCGCGGGCTGTGACAATACATACGACGGCTTCCCCGGTCTTCCGGGCTTTCCGGCAAAACACATGCCGGATGCAGCCGCTGCCGCTCGCCTCATCATAGGCGGGGATGCCGTTTGCCTTCATGAAAGAAACCACAGCCGCTGCCGCCCGTTCGCTCAGTTCGTTCTGGATCAGACAATGCGAGATGGGGATCAGCTCATGACTCCGTTCGCGGTAAAATCCGGCGGCAGGGGAGCCGTCAACATCCGCAACGGCAAAAATTCCCTTATTGCGGTAGCGTGTGATCTCTTCGCTGCCGAGAATTTCCTCCGCGTGAAACTTCTGTTTGCCGATATGCGCCAGCGCGTCGTTGACGCGGCCGAGCTTGAAGCGAAGCTCCTCGGCATAGCTCATATGCCAGAGATCGCAGCCGCCGCAGCGTAGGAAATACGGACAACGGCTCTCAAGACGCTCCAGAGAGGCCTGGAGCAGCTCTTCGCCCCGGGCATAGACGGCGGTATTTGTGACCTTGAGGATGCGAATCCGCCATTGCTCGCCGACGATCGTTTTCGGTACAAAGACGGCGCGGCCTTCGATGCGGCACACACCGCTTCCCTCGGAGGAATAGGACTCGATATTCACTTGATAACAATCATTTTTCTTCAGTTCCATAGTAAAAAAAGTATATCATAAGCATAAATTCTTGGCAATGACGGATCGCTTGAAATTCAGGTTCATATTCTCCGAAAATCGGAGAATACTATCCTTGTCTTTGACAAAGGAGGAACGTGACATGAAAAGAAAAATCCTGATTATGCTGCTGGCGCTCGTGCTTTGTGTTTCTCTCTGCGCCTGCGGAAGCTACAGAACCGACTATGACACCAATGGCACGACCAACAACGGCACGACAACGAACGGCACGGGTAACAACGGTATGAACGACAACGGCACCGGAACCACCGGCCGAACCGACGGAACCGGGACGACCGGAAACGGAACGGACATGATGCCGGACGCCGAAGACGGCGTGATCCGGGACAATAACGGAACCGACGGAATTCTGGACGGTCAGCTGAGCATGCCGAGTCCGAACGTCACGCATAAGCCGTAACAGAAAAACACGCCGGCAGCTGCCGGCGTGTTTTTCTTGAATTTAGTGCAAACTCTTGGTATGATGGCACAGGGCGATTGTTATGCTGAACATACTATGGGCGGACACAAAGCGGGCAGTATTTCCCCATAATCCACTTATTTCCGCTTATCGAAGAGAAAAACTGAAGATGCTGAAACCGGAAGGTGAAAGGCGAAACTCCTTATGTGCAGAGCTTCTGCTGATCGAGGCGCTGCGCCGGTCTGTTACGCAGGTAACGCTGCCGCTTGAGATCGCCTGCACCGCATACGGCAAACCGTATTTCCCGAACAGCGAGCTTTCCTTCAGTCTTTCCCATTCCTCACATTACGCGGCCTGCGCTTTGGCGGATGCTCCGGTCGGGCTGGACATTCAAATACTCACAGGCTGTGAAGAGCGTCTTGTACGGCGCTTCTTCACCACCCGTGAGCAAGACCATATATTCTCCGCAAAAGACCGTGACGCGGCGTTTACAGCCCTCTGGTGCCGTAAGGAGGGCTATCTCAAGGCAATCGGGCAAGGACTCCGAGTCCCGCTCGATTCTTTTGATGTTTCAGATGCAAATACAGTGCTGGTTGAAAATGCTGCTTCCTATGCGTTCCGGGAGTATCGCATCGGAGATTTGTTTTTCTGCCTCTGCGCGCCGGAGGGAGAACTGGGATCGCCCGATCAGCCTGTCATGGAGGAAATGACAGCCTGGTATCTATGATCAGACATTCAGTCCTACGTCCCGCATCGAAGATCGCAGCGTCTGCAGGTGCTCTTCGCTGATCTGTGTCAGCGGCAGACGCAGGATGCCGCTGTCCATGCCGAGCAGTTTCATGGCGGCCTTGACCGGCATGGGGTTGGTTTCGATAAAGAGATTGGCAAATAGCGTCGCATACTTTCGATAGAGCTCTGACGCCCCCGCATAGTCGCCTTCGAGGCAGAGAGCGCAGAGCTTTGATACCACGCCGGGCAGCAGGTTGCTTGCAACGGAAATGACGCCCAGCGCGCCCATGGACATCATTGCCACGGTGTTGTCGTCATTCCCGCTCCAGAACCAGAGATCGTCCCCGCACAGGCTTCTGGCGGCGGCAATCAGACTAAAATCGCCGGAGGCCTCCTTGACGCCGTTGATATTCGGGTGCGCCGAGAGCTGCCGATAGGTTTCAGCCTTGATGCCGATGCCGGTTCGGCTTGGGACATTATAAAGAATCATCGGGATTTCGACCCGGTCGGCCACATAACTGAAATGCTCGACGAGGCCCTTCTGGCTCGTTTTGTTGTAATAGGGCGTCACCATCAGTATCCCGTCCGCTCCGATCGCCTTGGCTGTCTGCGCCTTGTGCAGGGCGCTCATGGTATTGTTGCTGCCGACGCCGACGATCACCTTCATCCGCTCTTGACAGATACGCACGGTAAAGCGGATCAGCTCCTCAAATTCATCTCCGCTCAATGTGGGATTTTCCCCGGTCGTTCCGTTCACTACGACGGCGGCAGTTCCGTTTTCATACTGAAAGTCGAGATTCTTCCGCAGCTGCTCATAGTCGATGCCCGTCTCGGTAAAGGGCGTGACGATCGCGGTGCAGGAGCCTCGAAAAACTGGCGTTTTCATTTGCCAAAGCCTCCTCTTTTCAATCTTCAGACTCAATGTATTCTCTGCGCTGCGCGGATAGTACAGAGGTGTTGAAAAGAGGAGGATTCTTTGCTATAATCAAGCCGCTATTTTGTAGTCCGGAGGATTTGCTTGTGTTCTTTCGCCGCTTGTGCCGCGCAGCGCCGATTTTTATCGTCGTGTTCCTTCTGCTGCTTTACCGGCCGTCAGCTTTTGCTGAGAGACCTGCGGACAGCCCGGAGAAGGGGGCGATCCCGGCCGGAGCCTGTGTGCTTGTCCCGCAGGCAGATCATGATGACTGTGAGCCGGTCCCTGTTGAAATCAATAATCTGTATATCGGCCTTGACTACGGAAACGAAGCGGTCTATGAAGCGTCATTCGTCAATGCTTCCGGACAGGGCTTTGCGCTCGGCTCCTTTGACAAGGACCGCATTTTTCATGAGGAATCCATACTTTCTGCGTCTGAGATCCGTGTGCGCGCCGGGGAAAGCTGGTTTGTCCTGCTCAATGAGATCTATTCAAAGCCGGAGGATGCGTCTGCGGCGGCCGATAATTTCGGCGGCACAGTGATGAAGCTCGACGGTGCGCTCCGTGTGCTGATCGGCGGATATGCGGAGCGCTGGGAGGCGGATTATCTGATTCGGTATTATGCTCTTCCCGGGAAAGCCTGGCAGGCGGGCGGTATTTCGATTTACGACCGCTCCGGTCATCTGCTCAGGCTCTTCGCCGACCGTTCGGAAATCGCCGTACAGGCGGTTTCGGACGGGGTTGCGAGAACGAGCTACCGCGGCGAAAGCTATTCCGGGGCATTTATCCTACGAAAGGGAGAGGAAAACCGGCTGACCGTGATCAACGCGGTCGGGCTTGAGGACTATGTCAAGGGCGTGATCCCCTATGAGATGAGTCCTTCCTGGCCGTTCGAGGCGCTGAAGGCGCAGGCCGTCTGCGCCAGGACTTACGCGGCGTATCATCTGAATGAGTATGACGAGGACTATGGCTTTGACCTGACGGACGACACCGAGAGCCAGGTTTACCGCGGCCTCAACGGTGCTGACACCGTGACCGACGCGGCGGTTGACGCCACATGCGGACAATTCGTCCGATATAAAGGTGAACTCTGTGAAATCTATTATTTTTCCTCGGACGGAGGAGCCACCGAGGACGGAATCAATATTTTCGGCAACGACCGGCCTTATCTCGCCGGGAAAACCGACCCGTTTGAACAGGCGGTCGATTTTGCGGTGATGCGCTGGGAGCGTTTTCGCAGCACGGAGGAGATCACTCGGCGGCTGCAGGACAAGGGCTACGAGATCGGGACAGTCACAGATCTCAAAGCAAGCTATTCCGAGCTTGGAAACGTCATTGGGATGAGCTATACCGACGAAAACGGCGTTTGCCTGTCTCTTTCAGGGCGCGACAGCTACCTGCCTTTGTCTCTCGACAGCGCACGGTTTGAGATTGAACCGCAAGATGGCGGCTTTCGTTTCTCCGGCATCGGCTGGGGACACAACTGCGGCATGAGTCAGTGGGGTGCCTATGCCATGGCGGAGCACTACGGCCTGAGCGCAGAGGAAATCATTTCTTTTTATTTTACCGGAGCGAGGATTGCATGAAAAAATCTGATTTTTATTTTGACCTTCCGGAGGAGCTGATCGCGCAGACACCGCTGCAGCAGAGGGATCAGTCCCGGCTGATGCTGCTGAATAAAGAAACCGGCGATATCGGGCACCGACATTTTTATGAGCTGCCCGACCTGCTGCGGGAAGGGGATTGCCTCATCATGAACGACTCCCGTGTGTTGCCCGCGCGCCTGCTCGGAACAAGAATGAGCGGCGGCAGCGTGGAGCTGGTGCTGCTGCGCGATCTCGGAGAGGGACGCTGGGAATGCCTCAGCCGTCCGGGAAGAAAGACGAAACCCGGCACACAGCTTCAATTCGGCAACGGCGAACTGAAAGCGGAGGTCGAAGCGGTCGCCGAAGGCGGAAACCGCATTGTCCGCTTTTCTTATGATGGCATATTTCTTGAGGTGCTTGAGCGCCTCGGGAAGATGCCGTTGCCGCCGTATATCAAGGAGGAGCTGCAGGATGCGGAACGCTATCAGACGGTTTATTCCCGCGAGCTCGGCAGTGCGGCCGCTCCGACGGCTGGACTGCATTTTACCGAAGAATTGCTGGAAACGATCCGCGCAAAGGGTATCCGCACCGGCTTTGTGACGCTGCACGTCGGCCTCGGCACCTTCCGTCCGGTCAAGGAGGAGGAGATCGAGGATCACGATATGCATTCGGAATTTTGCATGGTTCCCGAAGAGACCGCGCAGCTGATCAACGAGACGAAAGCGAAGGGCGGACGAGTTATTGCCGTCGGTACCACCTCCTGCCGCACATTGGAGAGCTTTGCTGCCGACGACGGGAGTATGAAGGCCAGCTCCGGCTGGACGAATATCTTTATCTACCCCGGATACCGTTTCAAGTGCATTGACGCATTGATCACGAATTTCCATCTGCCGGAGAGTACGCTGATCATGCTTGTCTCGGCGCTGGCCGGCAGAGAGCATGTATTGAATGCTTACCGCACCGCGGTAGAGGAGCGCTATCGCTTCTTCTCCTTTGGAGATGCGATGTTCATTATGTAAGGGGGAAGAAGATGAGCTATCAGTTAATCAAGCAGGAGGGACATGCCCGCCGCGGCAGCTTTGACACGCCGCACGGCACGGTGCAGACGCCGGTTTTTATGAACGTCGGCACACAGGGCGCGATCAAAGGTGCGCTTTCTGCGCGCGATTTGAAGGAAATCGGCTGCCAGGTCGAGTTGTCCAACACCTATCATCTCCATGTTCGCCCCGGGGACGAGCTGGTCAGGGAGATGGGCGGCCTGCATCGCTTTATGACCTGGGACGGCCCGATCCTGACGGACAGCGGCGGCTTCCAGATCTTCTCTCTGGCCAAGCTGCGGAAAATCAACGAGGACGGCGTGAAATTCAACTCCCACGTCGACGGCCGGCATATCTTTATGGGGCCGGAGGAGAGCATGCGCATCCAGTCGAATCTCGGCTCGGATATCGCCATGGCTTTTGATGAGTGCATCAAGATCCCGTCTCCCAAAGATTATGTCCAAAAGTCCTGTGACCGCACGGCGCGCTGGCTTGAGCGCTGCAAAAAGGCGCTGCAGGAATACAACAGCGAGGAAAACGCCGTCAATCCCGGACAGATGCTTTTCGGCATCAACCAGGGCGCTGTTTTCCATGATATCCGGATCTCTCACATGAAGCAGATCGCGGCTCTTGATCTGCCGGGCTATGCCATCGGAGGCTTGGCGGTGGGGGAGACGCACCGGGAAATGTACGATACCATTGAGGCAGTAGAGGAGTATATGCCGAAGGACAAGCCGCGCTATCTGATGGGCGTCGGAACGCCGGGCAATATCATCGAGGGCGTCGCCCGTGGCGTTGACTTTTTCGATTGTGTCATGCCCGCGCGAAACGGGAGGCACGGACATCTCTTCACCTGGAGCGGGATCATCAATATCAAAAACGAAAAATATCTCAAGGACAGTCAGCCGATCGATCCGGGCTGCCAGTGCCCGGTCTGCCGCAGATACTCCCGCGCCTATATCCGACACCTTTTCAAGGCGGAGGAGATGCTTGCGATGCGATTTGCCGTTATGCATAACCTGTATTTCTACAATCATCTGATGACCAGGATCCGTGAGAGCCTTGATGAAGGCCGGTTTGCGCAATTCAGAGCCGATTATTCGGAAATCCTCGACAAACGTATCTAAGCATCTTGCAAAACCGCGAATTGCCATGTATAATACAAACACCATGAAATTGGAGGTAATACAAGAATGACTCTCTTTTTGGAAGCTGCTGCCGAGACGCAGGCGGGCGCAGGCAGCATGATTACCATGCTGATTCCGCTGATTCTGATGTTCGGTCTGATGTATCTGCTGATCATCCGCCCGGAGAACAAGAAGAAAAAGAAAGCGGAAGAGATGCGCAATTCTCTCTCCCTCGGCGATGAGATCACGACCATCGGCGGCATCACCGGCAAGATCGTCCAGGTGACGGAAGACACCATCACCTTCGAGACCGGCGAGGACCGCGTTCGCATTCAGGTCAAGAAGTGGGCAATTTCCACGACCGCGAAGATGGAAGCTGAAGAAGCGGCTGCCACGAAGCGCAAATAAAGCATCCCCGGCTGAGGAATGAACGAAGCCCCCGACCAATAAGATGTACTACATCTGAATTGGTCGGGGGTTTTTACTATGAATAAGGCAATTGAACAGAGCAGGGGACGACAGATTCTCCTTGCTCTGGCGGTATGGATCGGTACGGCATCGGTATTGACAGCGGCGGGAGCGCTGTTTGTCAGTCGGATGAGGCTTCCGGAGCAGCGGCTTGGCTGGGTCGCCGGCGGAATCGTCCTGATCGCTGAATTCACCGCAGCCGCGGTGCTGCTGCGGGGGAAGAGAGGAAAGCGGCGGCTGATTTCTGCCTTGCTGTTCTGGATCGTCAGCGCCGCAGCGCTTCTGACCCTCGGATTTCTGATCTACAGTGAACATATGCGTCTGACCGGCCTTTTGCGTCTGCTTGTCTGCTCATTTGCGGGTGCTTTGCTGAGCTGCCTTTTTGCGTCTGTCCGCAAGCAGAGAGGATCGCGCGCAACGTTCATGAGGGGAAAATAAATCTTTTGGAATTCTTCTTGAAAACGATATTTTGTGTATCATTTTTCAACGGACACAAGAGCTTGTTTTTCTTGAAACCAAGTTGACATAAAGAGAAAAATAATTTTCACAAAAATCAAAAAAGGACTTGATAAATCTGAAAAACTGTAATATATTGTTACTGCAATGTTGTTATGTTAATCGAAATATGCTGCAAATAAGTAACAACAAATTTCGAAGAAACAAATGAAGAACAGAGGGCTCCGGCTGGGGGATGAGGGCGGATTACTGCTCCTCTTTTTCCCCTTCACCGTCGGTTTTTTCGCTTATCGCATGTTTGGACAGGGCCTCGGTCTTGCGCTTGCGTCCTGGTTTATCCCGGCCCTGATCTGTTTGCTGTTATCCGGGGCATCTGCTTATGGCTTGCTGATCGTCCCGGCGGCTTTTTTGTTTTTTGGGGGATTCGCCGCTGAACGCCTGTATGGCCTGAACTTACAGAAGGTGATCAGCGGGGAAGAGCGAATGACTGTGCTGGCGCTGCTGCCGTGGTTCCTCGGCATCTTTGTCGCTGCGCATCTGGCGCTTGATAATTCGCAGCGTCTGCTCAGCACTGCGTCTCGCAACCCCGGACAGAAAATGCGCCGCTGTTTACTGACAAATTTTTTGCAAAGCTTGATCCTGGGTGCTGCGGCAGTATCTGCGCACCTGATACAAATGATATGAGAAGGAGGTGATCCTCTGTGCTGAATCAGGAATGTGTTGAATTGTTTGAGTCGTATCTGAAAAATGAAAAGAAGGCTTCGGCCAACACACTCAGCTCCTATATGCGCGATGTTCGTCAATTCGTGGCGTATCAGGAATCCAGCGGCGGATCACCGATTACGGACGCGACCGAAGAAGAGCTCGGGGAATACATCGATCATCTGCGGGACGCCGGTAAATCGGTTGCAACGGTATCAAGAAACATCGCTTCGCTGAAAAATCTGTATTCCTATCTGATGATCAACCGCATTCTGGATCACAATCCCGCTACCAAGCTGGTGCCGGAAAAAAGTGTTCAGAAGCTGCCGCAGATCCTGACGAGCAAAGAGGTCGATCTGCTTCTGGCACAGCCGGAGTGTATTGACGCCAAGGGTTATCGTGACCGCGCGATGCTGGAGCTGCTGTACGCAACCGGCATTCGCGTGACGGAGCTGATCGACCTGAACATCAGCGACGTCAATCTCTCGGAAGGCGTGATCCGCTGTCACAGCCGCGACAAGGAGCGCATCATCCCGATGTATCAGAAGGCTGTCAGCGCGTTGAAGGACTATCTGGAGCTTGTCCGCCCGCAGATGATCGCGACGCGGGATGAAGAGGCGCTGTTTGTCAACGTCGGCGGGGAACGGATGTCCCGCCAGGGTTTTTGGAAGCTTATCAAGCACTACCAGAAGAAGGCGAAAATCGACAAGGATATTACGCCGCACACGCTGCGCCATTCTTTTGCCGCGCATCTGCTTGAAAACGGCGCTGATATCCACGCCATACAGGAAATGCTCGGTCATGCGGACATCTCCTCCACGCAGGTCTATTCGCAGCTGGTAAAAAAGCAGCTCAAGGACGTATACAATATGGCCCATCCGCGGGCCTGAGCCACAGACCGATCAAAAAGCAGGGCTTGCCCTGCTTTTTCTTTTATGGTAGAATGCTGTCAGGATGTGATCATATGAGGATACTGGGGATTGATCCCGGCATTGCGACGATCGGCTTCGCCGTGTTGGAGTCAGAGCGAAGTCAATATAGCCTCTTGCAGTGCGGCGTGATCACGACGCCCGCACACACGAGTCTGTCGAGCCGCCTGGATCAGATTTATGCGGATATGCGCCAGCTTCTGGACGCCTTTCAGCCGGATGCGGTGTCGATTGAGGAGCTGTTTTTCAACACCAATATCACCACCGGCATCGCCGTGGCCCACGGCAGGGGAGTGATCCTGCTGGCTTGCCAGCAGGCCGGTGCGAAGATTTATGAGTATACGCCGCTGCAGGTCAAACAATCTGTCGTCGGCTACGGACGCGCGGAGAAAAAACAGGTGATGGATATGGTCAAGCGCCTTTGCCGCCTGAAGGCCGCGCCTAAGCCCGATGATGCGGCCGATGCGGTTGCGCTGGCGCTGTGCCACGCCAGAAGCTCTACCTCACTGTTAAGCAAAAAGGAGCGCGAAGAATGTTCCACCATATAGAAGGAATCGTTTCCGAAGTCGGACAGAATCTGGCCGTAATCGACTGCGGCGGCATCGGATTTGCCTTGAATACCACCCTTAATACGCTCAGCCAGATCAGAACCGGAGAAAAGGCGAAGCTCTATGTCTCCGAGGCGGTCAAAGAGGACGCCTTTGATCTCTACGGCTTTTATTCCAAAAGCGAGCGCCGCTGCTTTGAGATGCTGACCTCCGTATCCGGCATCGGCCCGAAGGCGGCGCTTTCGATCCTTTCGTCCAATACACCCGAGGGGCTGGCTCTCGCGATCATGAACAACAATGAAAAGGCGCTGACCGTGGCACCCGGCATTGGAAAAAAGATCGCACAGCGCGTGATTCTGGAGCTCAAGGACAAGATCGGCAAAGAGAGTACCGTCACAGACATCTCGATCCCGGCGGTTGTTCAGACCGGCGAGAGCGCTGCAGTCAACGACGCGGTGACGGCGCTTGGCGTACTGGGCTACAGCAGCTCGGAGATCGCGCCGATGCTCAAAAAGCTCGATCTGTCAAGCATGAGCACCGAGCAGATCATCAAGGCCGTTTTGAAGTCTATGGTCAAGTAACAGGAGAACAGAATGAGTATCAGCTTTTCCACAGAAGAAAACGACGAGATCATCACGACTACCTCCAGCATCCCCGAGGACAGCAACGAGGGGTCCTTGCGCCCGAGAACGCTGCGTGAATATATCGGGCAGAAGAAGGCAAAGGATAATCTCGAGGTTTTCATCAACGCTGCCAAAATGCGCCATGAGCCTCTGGATCATGTGCTGCTCCATGGTCCCCCGGGACTTGGTAAAACGACCCTGGCTGCCGTGATTGCCAACGAAATGGGCGTCAACATGCGTATCACCTCCGGCCCTGCCATCGAAAAGCCCGGCGACCTGGTTGCCATGCTGACAAATCTCAACGAAGGCGATATTCTGTTTGTCGATGAGATCCATCGGCTCAATCGGGCGTACGAGGAGATCCTCTATCCTGCGATGGAAGACTTCGCCATTGATATCATCATCGGCAAGGGCCCTTCGGCAAACTCCATCCACCTTGATTTGCCGCACTTTACGCTGATCGGCGCGACGACCCGCTCCGGTCAGCTCACGGCTCCGCTGCGCGACCGTTTCGGCGTGGCGCTTCGTCTGGAGCTTTATTCTCCCCGTGAGCTGCAGCAGATCGTCGAACGCTCCGCCGGGATCCTCGGCGTCAGCATCGAGCCGGACGGCGCCTATGAGATCGCCTCGCGTTCCCGCGGCACGCCCCGCATTGCCAACCGTCTGCTGCGCCGGGTCCGTGACTATGCCATGGTGCGCGCAGACGGCGTCATCAGCAGGGAAGTGGCGAACCTGTCTCTGCTGAATTTGGAGGTCGACGAGCTTGGTCTGGATGCTCTTGACCGCCGGATGCTGCGCAGTATTATTGAGTTTTATAACGGCGGCCCGGTCGGCCTGGAGACTCTTGCCGCGACGATCAATGAGGAAGCCGTCACGCTCGAAGATATGTATGAGCCTTATCTTCTGCAGCAGGGTTTCCTGACGCGCACGCCGCGCGGACGCTGTGTGACTCGTAAGGCCTACGAGCATCTGGGCATCGAGTATATGGGCCAGCAGCAGATGGAAATCTGACAATCACCAAAAAAACCCTAAAAATTGAAAAAAATATTGACTTTATACAAACTTGAGTTATAATAACCTTGCAGTTTTAGATAGTATCATAGAGTTCATATGTTTGATTACGCAGTTTTAGGCGACATTGAATTGCAGAAGCGTGCCGCGGAAGGCGACGCAGCGGCAGAGGAAGCCTTGGTTGAACGGTATTTGCCTCTGGTCAGCTCCTGTGCCCGTCCGCTCAAGCTTTTGGGCGGCGAAGGGAAGGACCTCTCTCAGGAGGGTGTTTTTGGACTGATTTCCGCAGTTCGCAGCTTTGATGCATCCCATGGGGCTTCATTTCGCACATATGCCGAGCATTGCATTCGTATGCGCCTGCTGTCAGCAATCAAATCCGCATCCCGTTTCAAGCATTTCCCGCTCAATGACAGTATGTCCCTCGAGCAGCTCTCAGAAGAATCCGATCCCCGTTTGTCGGCTGTTTTGGAACAATTCCATCGCAACCCCGAGGATGTGGTTTTGGCCAGAGAGAATCAGGAAGAACTTTACAGAGCCTTGTCCGATTGTTTGTCCAAATATGAGAAAAGGGTACTGGCCCTTTATCTTGACGGACGCAGTTATCAGGAAATTGGCGCGCAGCTTGGGAAAGATTCCAAGTCTGTCGATAACGCCGTACAACGGATCAGGCGGAAGCTGGCGCGGAACCTTAATCTTGGCGACATCAGCATGAGCTGATCGCAAATACAGCCGAAAAAGGCAATAGCAAAAAGAGAGGATTCGAAATGTACCAAGACAAGACCTTAGTTTGCAAAGAGTGCGGCAAAGAGTTCGTTTTCAGCGCCGGTGAGCAGGAATTCTACGCAGAGCGCGGCTTCCAGAATGAGCCCCAGCGCTGCAAGGCCTGCCGTGACGCTCGCAAGAACGCTGCTCGCGGTCCCCGTGAGTTCTTCACCGCTACCTGTGCTGCCTGCGGCGGCGAGGCGAAGGTTCCCTTCGAGCCCAAGTCCGATCGTCCCGTTTACTGCAGCGAGTGCTTTGCAAGAATGAAGGCCCAGGCCTGAGCTTTCAGACCATAGGATAGGGATGCGATCTCGCGTCCCTATCCTTTTTTGTTTTTTAAGGAGGATGATTCTATGGAAATCACAAGAGATACTCTGATCGGCGAAATTGTTACCAACTGTCCGGAAGCCATGCCTGCCTTTCAGGCGATCGGCATGCACTGCATGGGATGTGCAATGGCCAGCGGAGAGACCGTTGAAGAGGCCTGTGCGGTGCACGGGATCGACCCGGATGAGTTTATCGAGGGGCTCGTAGACTATCTGGAAAACCTGTAAAGATGGACCGGCGTTTATCCTGTATTGCCCGCATGATCCGACCTGGGCGCGGTCTGATCGACGTCGGCACCGACCACGGCTATCTGCCGGTCTGGCTCGCGCAAGACGGCTATCCTGGACGCCTTTTCGCGTCGGATCTTCGGGAAGGCCCGCTGGCTGCGGCACAGCGTTCTGCGGCGCAGTCCGGCGTATCTGAGCAAATCTGTTTTCTCCTTTCCGACGGCCTTGACGCCTGTCCTCCCGATGCTGTCGATACGATCGTGATCGCCGGTATGGGCGGGGACACGATCTGCGGGATCCTCGACCGTGCGGAATGGTGCATGGACAGCGCTTATCGTCTGATCCTTCAGCCGATGACGAAAGCGGAAGTGCTTCGTTATTGGCTTTGCAATAACGGCTTTTGCATTGATGAGGAGCAGCTGGTTGAGGATGCCGGGACGATTTACCAGATTATCGGCGCGAAGTTTCAGGACCGAAACGAAGCGCTGACGGATGCCGAGCTCTGGCTCGGAAAACGCGGGCTGGCTGACCAGTCTCTGTACGCCAGGCTTGTTGACCGGGAGATCCTGCGCATTGAGCGCCGCATTACCGGTCTTGTATCCGGCGATGCAGAGAGGAACGGGGCTGAGATCGCAGCTTTGCGGTCACGGCTGTCAGAACTGACGGAAATGAGAAAGGGAAGCCATGACAAAGGTTATTGATCTCTATCAATCCCTCTGCGATATCGCGCCGCTGGAGCTGCAGATGGATTTTGACAATTCCGGTTTTCTGCTCGGGCATGGCGAGGCTCCGGTGCGGCGCGTGCTGCTGGCACTCGACGTGACCGACGAGGTCATAGACGAAGCGCTTCGCGAGGATGCGCAGCTGATCGTATCCCATCATCCGCTGATTTTCCATCCGCTCCGCTCGCTCACCGACCAAAGCCCGGAAGGGCGCAGAGCCCTGAAGCTCATTGAAAACAGACTGGCCGTTATCTCTATGCACACCAACCTCGATATTGCCGGGGGAGGCGTCAACGACGCGCTGATGACGGCACTCGGCATTCACAGCGAAGGAGCGCTTGACGAAGACGGCTGCGGACGCATCGGTTCTCTGGCTCTTAGTCTGCCCATGCAGGAGTTCCTTCCGCGCGTCAAGCTCGCTCTGGATTGCGCGGGGCTGCGGTATGTGGACGCGGGAAGGCCGGTTTTTCGGGTCGCTGTGATGGGCGGCTCCGGCGCCGACAGTCTCGATCGGGCCGCGCAGCTTGGCTGTGATACCTATGTGACGGCGGATATCAAATACCATCAGTTCCAGCGCGCGCTTGACCTTGGACTGAACCTCATTGACGCGGATCATTTCAGCACCGAAAACCCGGTCATCTCCGTGCTTGCCGGGCAGCTCCGGTCACTGCATCCGGAGGTGGAATTTCTTGTTTCCGGGGTACATCACCCCATCATCCGTTTTGCCTGACAACCAGACATACTAAGCCTTCGCTTTTCATAGACTCGTACAAACGAGATTGAAGAAGCGGAGGCTTTATTATGTCATCAAACAACATCTATCGCGATCTGGCGGAGCGGACCGGCGGCTCTTTTCTCCTGGGGGTCGTCGGGCCTGTTCGAACCGGTAAATCGAGCTTTATCAAGCGCTTTATGGAGACGCTCGTCATCCCGCATATCGACAACCACTTCAGCAAGGAGCGTGCAAGAGATGAACTGCCGCAGAGCGCTTCCGGGAAAACGATTATGACGGCAGAGCCGAAGTTCGTTCCGGAGGAGGCGGTAGAAATCAGCCTTCCGGATGATACACGGCTCTCTGTACGTTTGATCGATTGCGTCGGGTATATGGTTGACGGCGCAGCCGGACAGTTTGAGGACGGAGAGGAGCGACTTGTAACAACGCCGTGGTTTGACCATGAGGTGACGCTGACCGAGGCGGCCGAAGCGGGAACCGAGAAGGTGATCCGGGATCACTCGAGCATCGGCATTGTGATCACGACAGACGGCAGCTTCGGTGATATCCCGCGTGAGAGTTTTGTGGAAGCGGAAGGGCGGGTCATTACAGAGCTGCAGGAGCTGGGAAAGCCCTTTGCGGTGCTTCTCAACAGCGCGCAGCCGGACTCGAACGAGGCAAAGAATCTTGCGCAGAAGCTGTCTGATCAGTACGGGGTCAACTGCATGAGCGTCAATTGTCTGGAGATGGATGAGGAGGTCATTACTGAGGTTCTCAATTCCGTTCTGGAAGAATTCCCGCTCAAATCTCTGAGCATTTTCCTGCCGGACTGGGTGGATGCTCTGCCGGATGGCAGCGAGCTCAAGCAGTCGGTCTATCAGCTTGTGACGGACAGTGCGTCCTCAATCTCAAAGGTTAAGGATTTACGCAAGTTCACGGCAGATCTTTCGGAGGCAGATGTGATCAGTGAGGCACAGATCGGAGAACGCTCGCTGGGGCAGGGGAGAACGACAGTGTATCTCGAGATGCCTCGCAGCCTTTATTATGAAACGATCAGCAAGGAGACGGGGCTGAATATAGCCGGAGACGGCGATCTGATCGCAATACTGAGCTCCATGGCCGCTGTCAAGGAAGAGTATGACAGGATCAGTGAGGCGCTCAGAGAGGTCCGGGAGCAAGGCTACGGCGTCGTCTATCCCGAGGCAGGACAGATGCAGCTGGCGGAACCGCAGATCGTCCGTCAAAACGGAAAATACAGCGTCCGGCTGCGGGCAACAGCTCCGGCGATCCATATGATGATGACGAATATTGAGACGGAGGTCAGCCCGGCCATCGGCGGAGCCAATGCGTCGGAGGATATCATCAGTTTCCTTTTACAGGGCTTTGACGGTGACGTCAACCGCATCTGGGAGTCTAATATCTTTGGCAAATCACTGAATGAACTGGCGGAAGAGGGCCTGCGCAGCAAGATCGACAATCTGCCGGAGAATACGCGATTGAAGCTGCGGGATACCTTGCAGCGGATGATCAACGAGGGCTGCAGCGGGCTGATCTGTCTGCTTTTGTAAGCAGAGGGTTTGACTTGCGTGACGGAAACAAGTATAATGAAAAATGAATTATGGAGACGCCGGCTGCCAAAGCTGCTGTTTCTTGCGATGCTGCTGAGCTGTGTGCTGCTTTCGGTCTTTTTTCTGCTGCGCGGCGCATCCCTCGTCGACAGCTCTGCGTCCTCCGGGCTTCCCGTGCTGGTCATTGATCCCGGACACGGCGGCATTGACGGCGGCGCGGTCTCTGACGACGGCAGCAAGGAGAGCGATATCAATCTGGCCATCAGCTTAAAGCTGCGGGCCATGGCGGAGCTGTTCGGCCTGCCGACCGTGATGACAAGGGACGACGACAGCATCCGCAGTCAATACGCCGATTACAGCGAGCATGAGGATCTGGTGCGGCGCACGGAACTGATCAACAGTACGCCGGGCGCTATCCTGCTGAGCATCCATCAAAATGATTATCCCACCGGACAGCCGAGCGGCGCGCAGGTGCTGTACGCCGCTACGGAAGGCAGCGAAGCCCTGGGAAAACGCTGCCATCAGAACCTGATCACGCTGCTTGATCCGCAGAATCGGCGTGTTGCGGAGCCGGCGCCCAAAGCGCTTTATATTACATCGCACGTCAGCTGCCCGGCAATTCTGGTGGAATGCGGCTTTATGTCCAATAATTATGAGGTACAGAAGCTGTGCAGCGATTCCTATCAGTGCTCCATCGCACTGGTTCTGGCGGGCTCGCTGCTCCAATACTTCAGCGAAAGCGAACGACTCTGAGCGAACGGAGAATGTACAATGGCAAATAAACAGAGAAGCGTATACTGCTGCAGTGAGTGCGGCGCAGAGAGTGCGCACTGGGCCGGAAAGTGCCCCAGCTGCGGCGCGTGGAACACCCTGGTAGAGATGAAGCTGGATGCTCCGGGCAGCAGCAAAAGCGGCAATCGCAGCTTTACGGCTCCGAAGCCCAAACGAATCACGGAGCTTGATATGAGCGCTGAGATCCGTTTCAGTACCGGGATCACGGAATTTGACCGCGTCCTCGGCGGCGGAGCGGTGATCGGCTCTCTGGTGCTGGTCGGCGGCGCGCCGGGTATCGGCAAATCGACGCTGCTTCTGCAGATGTGCGGCAGTATCGGGGATGGGAGTACTGTGCTCTATGTCACCGGTGAGGAGAGCGAGCGACAGCTCAAGCTGCGCGCGATGCGCCTTGGTGTGGATAATCAGAACCTGTATGTTCTCGCCGAGACCGATCTGGACAAAATCCTCGCTGCCACGGATGCGCTCAAGCCGGAGCTCGTGATCGTCGATTCGATCCAGACCGTGTCCGATCCGAATGTTGCGTCTGCACCTGGCAGCATCACGCAGGTGCGCGAAAGCACGATGCGTCTGATGCGTGTGACCAAAGAGCAGGGGATCACGGTATTTGTCGTCGGACACGTCAACAAAGAGGGGAGTATTGCCGGTCCAAAAGTGCTTGAGCACATGGTGGACTGCGTGCTCTACTTTGAAGGTGAACGCAGCACGAGCTTCCGCATTTTGCGCGCGGCGAAAAACCGTTTCGGCTCAACCAATGAGATCGGCGTTTTTGAAATGGTGCGCGACGGTCTGCAGGGCGTTGACAATCCGTCCGAGCTGCTGCTGAGCGGTCGGCCGGACAATTCGCCGGGGACCTGTGTTGCCTGCGTCATCGAGGGAAGCCGGCCGATCCTGGCGGAAGTGCAGGCTCTCGTCACCACAGCCAATTACAACGCCTCAAGACGCTGCAACGGCATTGACTATAACCGTGCGGCGATGCTTCTGGCGGTGCTCGAAAAGCGCGGCGGGTTAAGCGTGTCCGGCTGCGATGCCTATATCAATGTGATCGGCGGTTTGAGCCTTGATGAGCCGGCGGCCGACCTTGCCACGATTCTTGCGGTGGCTTCCAGCTTCCTTGACCGGCCGCTGGGTCTTGATCTGGCAGCCATCGGCGAAGTCGGCCTTTCGGGAGAAATCCGCAGCGTCAGTATGATCAATCAGCGCCTTGGCGAGATCGCCCGGCTCGGCTTTCGGCGCTGCGTGATCCCGTCGCATGTGCGGGATGAGATCAAAGCGCCAGACGGCTTGCAGCTTCTGCCGGTCAGAAATATCAGCGAGGCCTGCGCAGCGGTGCTTCGTCGTGAATAGGAAAAAAATAACTCCTCGTGATGAGGAGTTATTTTTCTATGTCCGATTTGTGTTTGCGCCCGATGGGATTGGCCATGGCGGCCTCGTGCAGCGCGGCATTGTCCAGATGGGTGTAGATCTGGGTTGTGTTGAGGTTGCTGTGTCCCAGAACCTCCTGCAGCGCCCGGGTATCGACGCCGTTTTTCAGCATCAGCGTGGCCGCAGTGTGCCGCAATTTGTGCGGAGAGTACCTTGTAGCATCCAATCCGGCCATTTTCAGCTTCTTTTCGACCATTTTCTGTACGCCGCGGACGCTGATCCGACGATTGTCGCGGCTGATAAACAGCGCGTTTTTGTCCTCCGGAACGATTTTTTCCTCATCTCTGACCATCAAATAGTCGTCGATCGACTCACGACAGCCTTCGCCGAAATAGACGACGCGTTCTTTATTGCCTTTGCCGAGCACACGCAAATGATCCTCATATAAATCAGTTGTGTTCAATGAAACAAGCTCGGAGACTCGCAGGCCGCAGGACATAAAGAGCATCAGCATACAGTAATCACGCAGCGCATACGGACCCGCGCAGGCTTGCAGCAGACGCTCACATTCGGATTCCTCCAGATACTTCGGCAGAGACGCCTGGCGTTTTGGCATATCCAGTTCCTGGCAAATGTTGTGATCCAGCAGATGACGCTTGACGGTAAGATAATTGAAAAAGGATTTGACCGATGAGGTGCGCCGGCAGCGGCTGGCCGCGGAGAGTGCGTGATTGGAATCCTGCATCTCCGGTGAGAAGGACTGATAGCGGTAAAGCTCTTCGATCCGAATCGCTTTGATGAAGTCAAGATCGACATCTGTGATATCAATTTCATTGAACGGAGTTTTCGGATCGACCAGATGCCGGCGACGTTTCAGATAACGGAACAGGATTTTTAAATCCAGATAATATGCGGCTACGGTGCGATCGGAATGTCCGCGCACAGTGGAATGGTATTCAAGAAACTCCATGAGAATATCGGGAATATCATTGATTTGATCGAGATTCACGGAAAGGCTCCTTTCAAGGGTATTTTCACATGGCGAAGTTCACTAAATTGATATTATGCGAACCAAGAAGGAAATATAGGACGGGGAAAGATCTTCCTTCCCCTTGCACTTACTATATCGTAGATGAATCAGTCTGTCAAGAAAGAAAAACAGCGCAGCTCAAATAAATGGCTGCGCTGTTTCATTCTTTATAGCTTCGGCAGCTCAAACAGCGGATTCTTTGTAACGCGGATGCTGTTCAGAATGGTTGCAATTGCTGCGGCGACTTCCAGGAACACAGCAAACCATACCGTGCAGTTTCCGGTCAGGGCCAGAAACAGAAGGATTGCTTTTGCGGCGATCGCGCCGATCGTATTTTCGACGCTCACTTCGCGTACACGACGACTGATCACAAAGGTTTCCGGAAATTCTTCCAAGTCATCGGGATTCACCAGTACGTCTGCATATTTTCCTTTTTTACTCACGCGCACGTCGATCGCGGCGTTGCTGTGTGCATCGAGACTGTTGGCGTACAGGTAAATCGTTTCGGCGCCTTCAAGACTTTCCATATATTGGAGCTTTGTTTCGTCTGTGAACTCAGAATAGACCTCGTCGGCGTTCAGCGTCATACCAAGGCGTTCGCCCTCTTCGCGGCTGTCCTCGGTCAACAGAATGCATTTCTGAATCCCGGCTTGCTTGAGCTCGTCCATGAGGTTTTGGTTCTGCTCGTTGAGATTCTCAGCGAGCATGACTTTACCGATATACTTGCCGGCGACCATCAAATAGTAGACGCTGTTTTCCTCCTTGCCTTCATAGGGAACAGCCTCTCCCCTCTCGGTCAGCAGCTCGCGCTTGGCGAGTGTGACTTCCGTGCCGCCGATTTTGACATCGACGCCGCTGCCGGGGATATCCTTGAAGTCGCTGATCAGATCCAGACGATACTCCCGATCCTGTGCGCTTAAAATGGCCTTGGCGAAAGCCTGGTCGGAATAATAAACAGCATGGGAGACAAACTCCATAAAGGTGTTTTCATCCAGAATATCGGTCTTTACGCCGATAAATTCCGGCTGACTGTCAGCAAAAATACCATTTTTATCAAGAACGGCGGTTTTCATCCGCTGCAGCTTTTCCAATGTTCCGGCATTCTTGAACAAAGCACCGAAGCAGGTGGCAAAGCTAAGTCCGACTGAACCGGGCATCGAATGTGCGGCTGTCAGAGAAAGCGGGAGAGAAATCACAAGCAGGATCATGGCGCGCCGGATGGCCTCGCGGACCGACAGAGAGGTCAGCAGAGGCATCAGGATCGCAAAAGCAACGGCGACAAAGAGCAGGATCTTCAGAATCACAGAAGTAGAAGACCGGAGTTCCTTCTCAATTTCGGTCTCCCCTGCTTTCTCCTCATCCAGAATAACAGAAGCAGCGGCCTTGAGGTCAGCGTCAGCGGTACGCAGGATCTCAGCCTCAGAGCGCTTCGTCTGATTGACAGCAAACCGGATCAGCACAAGACCGATCTGATACAGGATGACGCACAGCGCCCCCTCACGTCCGCTGCCGATCAGAAACGACAGGACTGCGATCAGAACAAGGACAACCGGCGCTGAGAAAAAGTCCCAATCCATGACCGCGTCCACGAGAGCGAGGATGATGTCATATCCCGCCACCAGAATGGAGAGAACGGTCAGAATGATCTGAAACACCGGGAGCATATTCACAAATTGTGCCGCAGCCAGAAGCAGACCAGCAACGACCAGACGGGCGATCAGGATAGGATCCAGTTTACCGCTGTTGCGAGGAAGTTTTTGTATATAAGAATTGATTTGGCTGAAGGGAGAATCCATTCTGCCGCCTCCCCTGTCTTTCTTTATCGGTAGTCAATCAGGCCTTGCCGTCGGAACCGAGGACGTGGATGATCTTGTGGGCAACCATGTCCTTGACAGCCTGACGGGCGGGTTTGAGGTACTGGCGCGGGTCGAAGTGATCGGGGTGCTCGGCAAAGTACTTGCGGATGTTGCCGGTCATGGCCAGACGGATATCGGAGTCAATGTTGATCTTGCAGACAGCGAGCTTGGCAGCCTTGCGCAGCTGATCCTCGGGGATGCCGATAGCGTCGGGCATATTGCCGCCGTACTGGTTGACCATCTTGACGAATTCCTGAGGGACGGAGGAGGAACCGTGCAGAACGATGGGGAAACCGGGCAGACGCTTGATGCACTCCTCAAGAACGTCGAAACGGAGCGGAGGCGGGACAAGGACACCTTCCTCATTGCGGGTGCACTGGGAAGCCTTGAACTTATAGGCGCCGTGAGAGGTGCCGATGGCGATGGCCAGAGAGTCGCAGCCGGTGCGGGAAACGAATTCTTCGACCTCTTCGGGATGGGTGTAGCTCTCCTTGCCGTGCTCAACGTTGACCTCGTCTTCCACGCCGGCCAGCGTGCCGAGCTCAGCCTCGACAACGACACCGTGGTCATGGGCATATTCTACGACCTGGCGGGTCAGGGCGATGTTTTCCTCAAAGGACTTGGAGGAAGCGTCGATCATAACAGAGGTAAAGCCGCCGTCGATGCAGCTCTTGCAGAGCTCGAAGGTATCGCCGTGGTCCAAATGCAGCGCGATGGGAATCTCAGGATTCTCGATGATCGCGGCCTCGACCAGCTTGACGAGATAGGTGTGGTTGGCATAGGCGCGCGCGCCCTTGGAAACCTGGAGGATGACGGGGCTCTTCAGCTCGCCGGCAGCTTCTGTGATGCCCTGCACGATCTCCATATTGTTGACGTTAAAGGCACCGACGGCATAACCGCCATCATAGGCTTTTGCGAACATTTCTTTTGTAGTGACTAACGGCATTTTTTTCATTCTCCTTACGTAAAATCTGATGAAATTTGTGAATTTAAACTATTTACAAATTTGCTTTTATATTATATCCTCAATCTGTTGCATAATCAAGAAGCACATTATACAAATGCGGCAAATTTTTTATTATGAAACATTGGAGGATAGATAGTAATGAGCAAGAAACTTATCGGCGCCTGCATATTCGGTCAGTCCGGCGGCCCGACGGCGGTCATCAACGCCAGTGCCTACGGTGTGATCCGCACGGCGCTTGACGCGGAGGAGATCACGAAGGTTTACGGCGCGGCGCATGGCATCCGCGGCGTTCTGGACGACAAGCTGTATGTGATGGACGAGGAAGACCCGAAGGAGCTGGAGCTGCTGCTCCACACCCCTTCTTCCGAGCTTGGCTCCTGCCGCTACAAGATGGCCGATCCTGAGGTTGACGATACCGACTATCGCCGGATCCTTGAAATCTTCAAGAAGTACAATGTCCGCTACTTCTTCTATAACGGCGGCAACGACTCCATGGACACCTGCAACAAGATCAGCCGCTATATGGAATCCGTCGGC
>ODAJ012113214.1_pt1 | contig 22969 bp, 19 predicted proteins | sample 1539241 | NCBI WGS metagenome assembly ODAJ01 (sample SAMN02144231, study PRJEB22623) | gut metagenome | biome: sheep rumen | host: Ovis aries | place: New Zealand | reverse complement strand
ACTTCCTGCCATTGCCTCTCCTGGCTTGATGCCTTTACGGTATTAGGTCCGTATATACGCAACTTTACCTCATAAGAACTTCCCTCCTTAAACTGCATGTCCGGATTCTGCGGATCAGAATAGAGAGGCACGTTGATGGTATAGTACTTGGCATTTGATGAACTTTTAGGATAGCGTACAACTACCTTTGCCACATATGAGCCTTTAAGGGTCTTTCTATCTTCGTTTGTCAAAGCTGGAAGTATGATACCCTGTCGGTGACTGTCATCAGGACCTCCAAGTTTAGTAACCACTGGTACAGCTATCATCACTACTTTGCCATCCTTATCTCGTACCTTGGCTCCAGTCCTATCAGTTTGTGCAATCTCTTCAATTGACATTGTCTGCACCGGCATCAACTGATCTGCATAATATAATGTAGCGGTTCCTACATTTCTTACTACATAACTCTTGAGGAAATACTCTGCATGGCGATTTTCAGAACTATATGTCAGATTACCATTGTGCAGTCCCGTTCTCTCTGCTACTAGCAGTTTAACAGTGTCTGGTACATTGGTAATGCTTATTCCTACCACCTCTGTCTCTATAGCCTCATCATAGTTCAGTGCACCTGTCTTGCTTGACTCGTCAACAGCATTACCTTCCTCATCCTTACCACCTGGCTGTATTGAGAACATTAACTGTGACATCTTATGTGTAAAATGAAACTTTGGAATAAGTCTCTCAAGTGGAGTATCTGTACCATCTGTGGTTCTGTTCTGTGCAAAACGGAAATAGTTAGCACTCCATGCATAATCTTTATACGTATTATTTATCGGATTATTAGCATCACCTGGTACTGCGGACGAATAAATTACATCCTGTGTACCATCCAAAGTAGTCATTACTGCTACTACTGAATCCTTTTGATATTCTATTTCAGGTACACGCGGTGTATAAGCATAGAAATTATATCTGTGGAAACTTCCGATAGGATAACGTTCTATTGCCCCATTCTTCAGTTCAAGTGAAGATCCCAAAGAAGGTTTGGTCCTATCCTTTGGACTTGCTGTTGCAGGCATGTTGTCAAGATATGCTGCAAAACCATAAGAATAGCCATCGAGGGCTGAGTCACGTGTCTTATCCTTGGCTCTATACCAAGAGCAATCATTTCCATAAGGTACACCCCAATATTGGGCTAACGGTGTATCTATATAACTCATTGCAAGCATAAACACTCCCAACTGATCCGTCGAGAAAGCGCCATTATTTGAACTTATGGCTGCCTTCGATGTCAAACTTCCGTTAGCATCTTCTATCGCATCTGTAGTGGCATCAAGCGAAATAGCATATTCGCTTTGTTCCAACGCCTGCTCAAGAGACATTTCTGCATTACTGGTAGTAATATCATTATCAGAACAAGCCGTTAGCACCGTGCCGATGCACAATAATGATGCTATGTAATAAAAATATCTCTTCATTTTAGTCAAGATCCTTTTGTACTTCTCCTCCTTCTATCCAAGGCTCGAGTGTTACCCCCAATATTACAGGCTTAAGACCTGCAACACCAAGTTCAATATTATATGATGTCCCCCCTACAACTGACTCTACGCCTTTCTTTGCAAGTTCCTCAGCAATAGGTATTGCATATGGAGCATTATCAAACGCAGGATATACAATCTTACGAGCAGTATACCTCACAGGGATACTCGGATGAAGTTTATAATATTCCTCACTGAACTGCTTAACATACTGGTGCATAACAATGCGGAACTCATAATCGTCCTGTGGAGCAACAAGGATAGCATCACCCACCTTTGCTGGTTCTACATCGTTAGGCTGCACACCTGCCATCTTGACAGTACTTTGATTGGCTGCATCCTTATCTGGTTTAGCAAATAGCTTCAGCCAACCCTTCAAAGCATCACCATTTGAGTCAACATCCCACTCTATACGCTGATTATTGCGTCCATTGTGGAGGTCTGCCTTATCTGTATAGGCAAAATACAGTTTTCCTCTATTCTTTGAATATACAAAGATGCTGTCAATATATACACCACCATTAACGAAATAGGTTGAGCCATCGCCACCAGCATCAGCAACAGCCAACTTATGGACCTCGTCATTTGCCGTTACCTCCGTCACAGCAATGCGTTCTGTATTATTTACGCCATCCTCAGCAAACATTGCCCTTGCTGTAAACGTGAGACGCGCAAGTTTATGGCGGAACTTCAGCGTTGGCTGTACATCGTGACGTGCTGCTTTTGCTGAATATAATTCACCTGCCTCTATTCCCTTTGATGTGTAGAATTCGGTGTTACCAGCATCATCCTTTTCAAGTGTCTGACCTGTGAGAATATCCTGTGTACCATCTATTTGGAAAGGAATATACATTTGCTCGCCATCTGCTACTGGAGCATTACGCACATAGTTGCCATTCTCATCAACTTTCTTATTGCCTTCTGCATCGAGCACCACATCGGCATCATCAAGATAGTATCCCCAGAAGTCACTGGCGCCACGAAGCGGGTAATAACATATTTTATTGTCCTTACGCTGTGCTATGCCTGTTGATATAGGAGTATCATCCGTAGGCTTCGGTGTAACCACCTCCGTATTATAAAATGTGCTCGCTTCAGGATCGTCAATCAATTCTGAACCAACAGCTTTCCAAGCTGAAACTGAAGATGGCACCAATGTTCCCTTATTGAACATATATACACGGATTATCTCACCATTCCAACTATTCTTGCCACTCTCTTCGGTATCGCCTACTGTGCCTGTGCCCTTGCTGGATACACTGACAATATCAGACGCAGAACTGATGTTTAGTGCTATCTGTTCTCCAGCTGCTACAACGGGGTCTGTCGTGTAGAGATTGTCTTCGTTGTTAGAACACGCTACTACAGAAAGAGTTGCAATGGCGTATAAAAAATACTTTCCTGTCATATCTTCTATATTATCTTTTTTCTTCTTTTACTTAATCGAATAATTGAATTACGGTTCCTGTACCGCTCTTCCATGACTCAAGGTCTGATGTTATCTTAATGGCGGTAGTACCATATACCGATAAATCAAGTACATATATCTTTCCAGGCTCAAAGCCCTTCTCTGGTGTGCAATCCACCTCAAGCCATGCTTGCATTATGCCCTTTGGGTCGGTATCATCCACTGTTGTCTTTACATGAGTTTGTTGTATAAGAACCTTTACTTTGTAGGAGTCTGCTGGTGGAACGAGTATTCCCTCGCCAACTTCCTTGAACTCCTCAGTAGATATCGCCTCTTCTGAAAGATATGCATTAACTGAGATATCCTTGGGCTCTGACAACTCCGTAAGTCCCAACTTCGTATTCTTCAAATCTCTTGCAGCTACAACAAGCTTACCTCTTGTGCATGCCGTCACCTGTACATCCTGAATGGAAATCTTGACAGCATCATCCATCTGCTTTGCACGAAACTTCAGATATGCAAGGGCATGCTTAAGATCTATCTTCGGTTCTACACTGTGCACTGCACCATAGGTGGAATATGCACCGTCACCGTAAGTAAGAATATTTTTACGTACTTCATCCTCAGTTACACTGGTTGTATATTCATTCTTCAGCATCTCCTCGGTCAGTTCAGGGGCATTACCAACCATGATGTCATTCTTGCCATTCAGTTCCAAATCTATCTTCACACAATCATTCTGCTTTTCAAACCCATACACATTGGCTTTGTTGATGTAATATGCGAAGAAGTTGTAGCCTACTTTCTCATACTTCTTTTTATTCCAATAGTAGGTTTGGATTTTATAATCCTGATTATCCTCCCACTCCTTATTGTCAAGAAGGTATATTGAACCATTTGTACTGAGGGTTGCCAGACTTCCATCTTTTGTCGCACCCTGTGGTATGGCGAGCTTTCCTATATGCTGCGTTACACCTGAGATATAAGTTCTCTCCGTACTGAGCAGACAGTTTAGGCGGTCATCTTCGTCACCCATCAACTTTGTAAAGTCTGGCTGTTGTGCAAGCATAGCCTCATCATCAGTTACCACAGACTTACGGTATGCCAACAAATAGAAACGCGCTTTAGCATAACGTTTTTTGAAATTTTCGTAGTTATTTTGTGGATCAAGCGGACCTTCAGACTCTTTATCTATAGGCGTTACAGCCTTAGAGGTAACTCCGCTTGATGTTGCATAAAGAAGGGAGTTGATATTCAACGATGGAGATAGAGGGTAGGTCTCGTAGTCCTCACCGTTCTTTACATCCGTTACGTATGTCAAGTCTGGATATGAACCTGAGCATGATTGCCACAAAGTAGCTGTCATGACCATCGTCAATACCATTATTATATTATATAGCTTCTTCATATTACGTTAGCTATTAGTATTCCGTTTCTATATGCTGTTCCTCTTCCCAATTTGCCACTCGCGGAGTTTCGTCCGCTCCCGTGATAAGAGACTGAGTCAGTGTCGCGTCAATGGCCAGATATACACTCTTATAATTCTGCGCCTTACGCCAATATTCATCGCCATTCTCACTATAAAGTTCAAGCAACTGTGCGCGTTCTATGTTCTTATGCAAGTTTATTCTGCCCATAATAGTGCGTGAACGCCATCCCCAATTATTGTCGTCAACATTTTTCTCATACACCCAGACCTTCACTATCACCTGTAACACACCAGGACCAGCATACTTATTGGCATCTGTATAAACCGAATTCTCTACTATGCCTGGAATATTTAGATTAGCGTAACAGCGTACTATATCTTCAGACTGGTTATCATATCTGCCGATATTATCGGTGATTTTTTCACTTGACCATCCTTTTGGTTTTAATTCTTCTGAGCTGGCATTAGGAACCTGAGTAGGGTCAACAAGTTTGGTGCGGAATATAAGTTTATCAGTCTGTGTGATATCTACAGCACCTGTTCCTATATTCATGCTACGAGGAATACCTGAGAGTACACACCACACATCACTAACGAAGAACTGAAAGTTAGAAGTCTGTTTCTTCTTCAAGTCAAAATACAGGTCTATATTCTGGGTGACGGTGGTAGGATGGAAGTTCACCTGTGTTACCTCGTCATTGCCTATACGACATATTGTGGTAGAGTCAACAACGATAGGTTCGGTGATATTGCGTATAAACTTGGCACGTTTTGCCTCCTTCTCCTCTTCCGAAGCATTTTCCGAGGCAGACGTATATGGGTTATTATCCACAGAGCCGTCAAACTCACCAAATGGACTATCAACATAATATTCCTTAAGCTCATCGTAAGTATAGGTGCGGTGCTCGGCCTTGAACTGTCCTAATCGCAATTTCAACTCCTCTGCATTTACCTTCAGTGGATTAGGGGTTATTATATAGTCCTCTGTAACTATACGACTTGGATCAAGTTTCTCCTCAAACGTCCTGTTGAAACTCATGGTGAGGAACTTGTATTCCCCAGATGACAGGCGGAACGTAGTAATATCATGATTGTCCTCTTCCGCAAGTCCTTCAGGCAGAGCACCTAGATAGTGACCGCTTTCTGCCACCACATTATACATGAATGAAGTGCTCATAGTGTTAATCACCCTATTTGCAAGAATATACGTGTTCACAGGACGCGCGGTTATAGCTTCAGGCATTTTATCCCATACATAATTGAACTGCACACCACTCTTGTGTGGGTGTTCCTTGTCACACAAGTCTTCATTCACCTCACATGAAGCAAACGTAAATGCTATAATGCACAGATATAGGAAAGTCTTGAGCGGATTATTTTTTATCTTATTCATTGCGATAGTTTTCATTCTGCACCTCCTTCCTCTGCGTTCTTGGCGGCTTCAGCAGCTTTCTTGGCAGCTTCACGGCGGGCCCTCATGCGGGCAATCTTCTCTTGAGCAGCCTGAGCTTTCGCCTTACGTGCTGCAGCCTTCTCTTCCTTAGTCATACTTGCCTCAGCCTTCTTTTCGGCTTCACGTTTTGCACGCTGACGTTCTATCGCAGCCTGGGCATCCTTAGCCTTAGATTTCGCTTTTTTCTTGTTGCGCTCTATCTTATCACGTAATTCCTGCTGCTTAGCTTCACGTGCATCCTCTTCTGCAAATTTCTTTGCCAGTTTAGGATCTTTTGCTGCCAGAGAATCCCGACGTGCCTTCTTTATTGCATTTATAGAGTCCCGGTGTGCTTTCTTTATTGCACTGATAGAATCAAGTCGTGCCTGTTTTATAGAGTCCTTACGCATCTTAGCAAGCTGCTTAGGCGTGTAGTTAGGTACTCTAGCAGGTGCCTGCTCATCAATTGCTCTCTGCTGCTCGCGGTGGCGAACGTCTACGCATGAATCATACAACATCTTAAACTCCTGTGATACCACGCGATATATAGAGTCCTGGATATATTTCTGTTCACGTCCACTGAGCCATGCATTATATATGGAGTCTTTCTTCTCGCGGAAATCCATATCGACATCATAACGCCAACGATATTTCTTCTGTATAGGGTAGTTGCCGAAACGATATACCAATGCTACATGAATATCTCTCAACATAGGACCCCACTTACCATCTTCGTGTCCAGTTATAGGATAGCAGTTATTTTCTCTGTCAGCACGGAATTTGTCATATTTGTTATACATAATGCCTGCACTGAAACCGAACTCCATATCTACTGAATTTCCATTCTGGAAAGCAAGAAATGGTTTTACAAAACCCCATGTAACACCTGCCATGTATGCAGTACCCTGACGACCTTCGCCTCCACCCCATAACATAGAATATTTAGAGTAGGTTACGTATCCTCCGCGATAGAAAACCCAATTAGGGTGGCTTGGCATCATATTACGGCATGACCACAATTTGTCAATCCAGTGACGATGAGGTGCCAGATAACCTGTCGGTGTACATTTACGTTCGCGCCAATACACACGTCCTTCGAGCGTAGCCTCAAAGAGATTAAACACAATACCTCTGACATACGTACTGCTTGTCTTAGGGCGATATCTGATATTGGCATTCACCGCCCATCTGTTCCAATTCGTGTTTCTGATATCAAATTCAACACCTACGTTAGGCACCAGGAGTCCCCAGTCCACAAGGTTGGTACGCACAGAAATACGCTCTGCCAATGACAGAGTGTCCACCCTTCGACTGTTGTCTGCTACCTGTGCCGACGTTGCGAGAGGCATCAGCAACATGAGCATCAATATCCATTGACACCCAGTAGCCTTTACCATCCCGTTATGCCATTTAAGTTGCATATATATATATAAATAATGTATGATTACTCTTAATCAGCAGTAGTTAATAAACTTCCGTGTATTCTATTGTAATAAAAAGGTAGTAGTAAGAAATACACTTTTTGCAAATTTGGGTACAAAATTACTAAAAATGATTTACAAAACTTAGCGTCATGCATTAAAGTATGTTAATTGGTATTAAAACTATTAAGAATTTAGTACTTTTGCAACGTCTAAAGTAGCAAGACATCTATTTTTCCGGCATAATAATGAAAGAATCAACCTCGATAATAAAATCTATAGACTGGATAACGATAGCCCTTTATCTCACATTGCTTACCTTTGGTTGGATAAGTGTGTGCGGAGCCAGTTATACGTATGGTGATACTGACATCTTTTCACTTGATTCACGCTCTGGCATGCAGATAGTATGGATAGCCACGAGTATTGTCTTGGGGTTTGTTATATTGCTGCTTGACGACCGCATATACGATACCTTTGCCTATGCTATGTACGGTTTTATGCTACTGGTACTATTCCTAACCATATTCAATCCACATGAAATAAAGGGTTCAAGGTCATGGATAGTAATGGGACCTTTACGCATACAACCAGCAGAGTTTGCTAAGTTTGCTACAGCATTGGCAGTAGCCAAATACATGTCGGCACAAGACTTTTTTATCAACAACTGGCGCCATCTTATCAAAGCTATCGTGATGATTGTAATGCCAATGTTACTCATCGTAATGCAAAAGGAGACAGGTTCTGCACTCGTTTATGCATCGTTTTTTCTTATGCTCTATCGCGAGGGCATGACTGGTAGTTTCCTTTTCACTGCTGTAGCAATGGTGTTCTATTTTATCATAGGCATACGATATGCTGATCCCACTATTCTACACACTCCTACCCACATAGGTCCGTTTGTGGTGTTTTTCTTTATACATCTGTTCACGGCTGGACTTACGCTGGTTTATTGCAAAGTTAAGAAGGAGGCATACATAATAATCGGAGCATCCACGTTAGTCACTGTGCTTGCCCTACTCTTCTCTGAGTTTGTTATCAGGTTCAATGTTGTGTGGGTGCAATTCATAGCTACCATAATCATTGTGGGCTATCTTTTCTATCTCAGTTTCGAAAAACAGATAAAAGAGTATTTCTTTATAGCACTCTTTGCCATCGGTTCTATGGCGTTTTTCTATTCTGCTTCTTTTGTGCTCAACAACATCATGGAGCCTCATCAGCGTGTGCGTATCAACGTATTGTTGGGATTAGAGGAAGACCTTGCTGGTGCTGGTTATAATGTGCACCAGAGTGAGATTGCCATAGGTTCTGGTGGACTGACAGGTAAAGGTTTTCTTAATGGCACACAGACAAAGTTGAAGTTTGTACCAGAACAAGATACCGATTTCATTTTCTGCACTGTAGGCGAAGAGGAAGGTTTCCTTGGTTCGTCAGCAGTGCTTTTTCTATTCATGCTGCTTATATGGCGACTAATATATGTGGCCGAACGACAAATATACAAGTTCGGACGCATATATGGCTATTGTGTGCTGAGTGTTTTCCTCTTCCACGTCTTCATCAATATAGGTATGGTACTCGGTCTTACCCCCGTAATCGGCATTCCTCTGCCCTTCTTCAGTTATGGAGGTTCTTCATTGTGGGGATTCACCATCCTACTCTTCATTTTTTTGCGTATCGATGCCAGCCGTAACCTGCGTCGTGGAAACTCACCTCAGCAAATATGATTTTACCGATTAAATGGTAAAAAAACTACTACATTGTTATACTCAACCCTTCGTGTGATTTCACGTAGTCAACGAGTTGACGATTAACTTTCACTCCAGGCAAACCCGACACCAGATTAACAGGCATGGTGCTCAAACTATTATCTCTTATTGAGAAGAATAATTTTGTCTTGCCTGGTGTCTCAGATATGATAGTGGCAAGGTCTGAGAGAACATTCTCTGTCATTGCCTCTTCGTCTTCTGAATCAGAATCAGTGGTAAGGCAATCCATATCAATGTGCACAGTGAGGCTTTCCATGAACTTTTCTGACACATCCTGAAGAAAATCCACACTCTGTATCTTCAGGTCATAAATTCCACTACCCTTTTGGAAACGCTCCTGACTTTTCATTTTCACATAAACCGAGCACCCATTTTGGAACATACCCTGCCAACGTGCCCAGTCCTCGCCAAACATTGCCAACTCTCCTACACCTTCAAAGTCTTCAATAGAGACAACTCCCATCGGTTTGCCCGTCTTCGTGTATCGTGAATTAACATTTGTCACTATACCACCTACGGTTAGAGTGTCTTTCTTAGCAAGCTCAGCCCTATCAGCATCCTTCCCTATTTCTGAGCACTTGGTATTACACATGCATTCCAAGACTACCGCAAACTCATCCAACGGATGGGCTGACAGATAAATACCTACAAGCTCACGCTCACGATTGAGTTTCTCTATCGCACTCCAAGGCACCAAAGGGTCTGGTTTCGGTCTGTTTATCTCCACACTGTCAAAATCACCAAACAGAGAGTTTACAGCTAAAGATTTTGCCGACTGATACTGCTGGGCATAGTTTGAAAGCATATCAATAAACTGGGAATATTTGCCAGCAGGTGACACATATTGCTCGCGAGCAATACCAAAATTGTCCAAAGCGCCAGAAAGTGCAAGGCATTCCAATGCTTTTTTATTCATTGCAGAGGCTGGGACACGCTCCAATAAGTCATATATATCACGGAAAGGACCGTTTTCTTCACGCTCTTTTATTATAGCTAACGTAGCAGCTTCACTCATTCCCTTGATGGCTGACAGACCGAATCGTATCTCACCTTTCTTATTTACACCAAAGTTAGTATATGATTCATTAACATCTGGGCCAAGAGTGGGTATGCCTAATGCCTTGCATTCGTCCATCAGTTTTGTGATTTCCTTGATATCCGAACGACGTCGCGTCAGCAGGGCAGCCATAAACTCGGCAGGATAGTGAGCCTTGAGATAAGCCGTCTGATAAGCCACCCATGAATAACATGCAGCATGAGACTTATTGAAGGCATAGGAAGCAAACTTCTCCCAGTCTGCCCATATCTTTTCCAATACCTTCTCATCGTGACCATTCTTCTTGCCACCCTCAATAAATTTCGGTTTCATCGCATCTACGATGTCCTTTTTCTTCTTACCCATCGCCTTACGCAAGGCATCACTCTCACCACGCGTGAAGTTGGCAAGTTGTCGAGACAATAGCATCACCTGCTCCTGATATACGGTAATGCCATAGGTGTCCTTCAAATACTTTTCGGTAATGTCTATATCATAGGTAATAGGTTCCCTACCATTCTTACGCGCAATGAACGATGGAATATAATCCATCGGTCCTGGACGATAGAGGGCATTCATTGCTATGAGATCCTCAAACACTGTAGGATGCAGCTCGCGAAGGTATTTCTGCATACCAGCACTCTCAAACTGGAATGTGCCTATGGTCTGTCCTCGCTGGTATAACTGGTATGTCAGTTCATCGTCAATAGGTATGTTGTCAAGATCAACATCAATTCCTCGTGTCAGTTTGACATTCTTCACCGCCTCCTTCTGCTCCGATAGCGTCTTCAGTCCGAGGAAGTCCATCTTTATCAGTCCCGTTGACTCAATAACATGTCCGTCATACTGCGTTACAGCAGTCTTTGTATCTGGAAAATCAGGGTCGTCGGCTGTTGACACAGGTACATGGTCACTGATAGGGTCACGACAAATAATAAAACCACATGCATGGATACCAGTATTGCGAATGGTACCCTCAAGCATCTTGGCATACTTGATAGTGTTAGACTCATTCTGGTTTACCGATGCCTCAGCCTGTTGTAGCTCTGGTGTTACCTTTATATAATTGGCAAGTTTAGGTTTCATACCGTCAGGCAAACGCTCTGGCATAGCCTTACACCACGCATTGACCACAGACAATGGAACCTTTTCTACTCTGCCTACATCCTTAATGGCATTCTTTGCAGCCATCGTACCGTATGTTATGATATGGGCACAGTTCTCGTGACCATATTTATCCATTACCCACTGCAACACTTTGCCTCTGCCGTCATCGTCAAAGTCTGTATCAATATCGGGGAGAGAGATACGATCTGGATTTAGGAAACGTTCGAACAGCAAATCGTATTTCAAAGGGTCGAGTTTGGTAATGCCCAAACAGTAAGCCACCACCGAACCTGCAGCACTACCACGACCTGGACCTACCCACACGCCTAATTCCTTTCGAGCGCTATTTATAAAGTCTTGTACTATGAGGAAGTAACCTGGGAAACCCATCGTCTTCATGATATGGAGTTCAAAACGCACACGATCATCTACTTCCTTACTTATACCATTTTCTGTTGCCCATGCAGATAGTTCATCTGGTTGCAGAGGAGCATCTATCGTCACTTCCTTCTTACCATATATGCGAGCAGCACCTTCATAGGCAAGCTTTCCAAGATAGTCTGCCTCAAACTTTATGCGGTACAATTTATCATAGCCACCAAGTTTCTTTATCTTCTTTTTAGCATCTTCCTCTGGCAACTGATTATTACCAAACTCGTCTGATGTGAACTCCTTGTAGAGGTCATCCTCACTAAAGCGTGTGCGCCATTGTTCTTCCGTTCCAAATTCCGATGGAATGGGGAAAAATGGCATTATAGGGTCTGATTCTAAGTCGTAAGTCTCCACCTTATCAAGAATCTCAAGAGTATTCTCAAGAGCTTCTGGGATGTCGGCAAACACTTCATTCATCTCTGCCTGACTCTTAAACCACTCCTGTTTGGTATAGAGCATACGCTGAGGGTCGTCAAGATCCTTGCCCGTTCCCAAACAGAGCAGGTGATCATGTGCTTCTGCAGCATCCTCATCTATAAAATGGCAGTCGTTGGTACATATGAGTTTTATGCCGTATTCTTTAGCAAATTCTATCAGCACACGATTTACCTGTTGCTGCATCGGAAAAGTTTCACGATTAGCACGCAGATTAGGGTCTTTCACCTCATGTCGCTGCAGCTCTAAGTAAAAATCCTCACCCCACAAATTCTTGTGCCATTCCACAGCCTTCCTTGCCCCCTCTATGTCACCAGCAAGAATCAACTTTGGTATCTCTCCACCTATGCACGCGGAACATACGATAAGGTCTTCATGAAATTTCTCAAGATCCTCGTGGTCAGTGCGTGGTCTGCCATAGAATCCTTCCACCCACGACCTCGATACCAATCTTATGAGGTTCCGGTAGCCGTTGAGGTTCTTAGCAAGCACTATGAGGTGCCAACCGCCACGGTCTATCTTATCGTCCATGCGCTTCATGCCTCTACGTGCCACATACATCTCACATCCAAAGATTGGTTTGAATGGCTCTTTACCTTCCTTCTTGAGTTGCTTGTTTATTTTGTTACACTCATCAAAAAGGTCCTTAACACCAAACATGTTTCCGTGGTCAGTGATAGCCATGCCTCGCATACCATCAGCTACGGCATGCTGAACCAAATCGGCAACCTTGCTCTGACCATCGAGCAGCGAATAATGTGTGTGGGTGTGTAGATGTATAAAATTGTGCATAGTGACTGCGAAGTTAATAAAATTTATTTACAAAGTCACTTTACGTTTCGTTTTTCAAGCCTTTTTTTACATATTTATATTATTTATTTGCACAATTCGAACTTTTTACTTAACTTTGCATGAAATAAAAGCACTACTATAGTTGCTAAATTTTTACCTTTTACACTAAAACGATTACACCGTAATTTCCCATGGGCGAGAAAATACAGAAACTAAAAAAAATAAAAAAGATAAAGAAAATTCGCATACACCGCGAGGGTACTGACACACTCATATACAGTGCCATGGTGCTCATTGCTGTTGGTGTTATATTGTGGCGCTCATTTGATAGCCACATTCCGTTCTATGCGTTTGCTGTTGTCTTCGGTATTTTATGGTGTATTGTACTTAATTTCTTCCGCTGTCCTATACGTTTTTATGGTACTGACGACACTGATAATCTGGTCATCGCTCCAGCCGATGGTCATGTGGTGGTCATAGAAGATGTGGAAGAAACACAGTATTTCCACGAGAAGAGGAAGATGGTTAGTATCTTCATGAACCTATGGAATGTACATGCTAACTGGTTCCCTGTTGACGGAACGGTAAAGATGGTGAGACACAAGAACGGTAAGTTCCATCGTGCGTGGCTTCCTAAGGCTGCTGAGGAGAACGAGATGTCTGACATTATAATAACCACCCCTGACGGCATTGACATACTTTGCAGACAGATAGCTGGTGCTATGGCCCGTCGCATAGTTACATATGCTAAGGAGGGTGACACCTGCTACATCGACGAGCACCTCGGCTTCATAAAGTTTGGTTCCAGGGTTGACCTCTACCTGCCTATTGATACAGAGATAAAAGTGACGATGGGACAGTCCACTACGGGCAACCAGACCGTCATTGGTATTCTTAAGTAAAGATGAAAAAACACATTCCTAATACGATAACATGCTGCAACCTCGTATGTGGTTGCATTGCAGTGACATACGCCATCACAGGACAACCTGCGACGACTTTGCTCTTTATAATTCTTGGTGCTGTGTTCGACTTCTTCGATGGCATGTCGGCTCGCTTGCTCAACGTGTCGAGTGAGATAGGTAAAGAACTCGACTCGCTGGCTGACGATGTTACTTTTGGTGTTGCTCCCTCCTGCATCATCTTCTATGAACTGCAGGTGTTAGATAAACCACTTGGGGCATTGGGCAGCCTATTGCCTTACCTTGCCTTCATCGTGGCAGCTCTTAGTGCTGTGCGACTGGCAAAGTTTAATCTTGACACTCGTCAGACCACATCGTTTATCGGACTCCCCACCCCTGCCAACGCTCTGTTTTGGGGTTCGCTGATAGTTGGCTTTGGTCCTATTCTGGAACAATACGGATGGTTCTCCCTGATGATTATCATCGGCATATTCTTCAGTTCATGGATACTTGTGGCTGAGGTGCCTATGTTTGCTTTGAAGTTTAAACACTGGGGATTCAAAGGCAACGAGGTGAAATATCTGTTTATCTGCTTCTCCGCATTAGTGCTGATAGCCACTATCGCCTTAGGCATCATAACAGGTCAGACTAACCTTTGTTATTCTGGATTCTCAATAATAATAGTGGCTTACGTTCTTGTAAGTATCTGGTATGAGCGACGAGGAATACATGCGTAAAGCCTTGGCTGAGGCAGAACAGGCGGCTAATGAGGACGAGATACCCATCGGTGCCATAGTGACGTGTAGAGGACGGATTATAGCAAGAACGCATAACCTTACGGAAACGCTCAACGATGTCACTGCCCATGCTGAGATGCAAGCTATCACAGCAGCTGCCAATGCTCTTGGGGGCAAATATCTGCAAGGATGCACCATATATGTTACGGTAGAACCCTGTCCTATGTGTGCTGGAGCCTTAGGATGGTCGCAGATTTCACGCATAGTCTATGGCACTAAAGACGAAAAGCGCGGATATTCCACCTATGCCCCAAAGGTGCTCCACCCCAAGACTGAGGTGACAGATGGCATACTCGAAGAGGAATGTCGCGAACTCATGCAAACCTTCTTTCAAAACAAAAGGAAATAATGCTAACCTACGTTTACACAAACCTTTGGCTCTTATGGCTCATCATCAGTTTTGTATGTCTGATAGTTGAGCTCAGTAGTGGCGATTTCTACTTCGTTTGCTTTGCACTCGGAGCACTGGCGTCTATCATCTTTGCTGCGTTTGATGCACCATTCATAGCACAACTGTTGGCATGGGTCATAGCCTCCGTCTTCTGTCTGGTGTTCGTCAGACCGTCCTTGGTGCGCCGACTACACAACAAGAAAGAACGCAAGAGCAATGCCGATGCGTTGATAGGTCGCCAGGCTAAGGTGATAGAGGCTATTCCTGCAGACGGATATGGTTATGTGCAGATAGACGGTGACCAATGGCGTGCCGTTTCTATTGGCAACATAGAGATTCCTCTCAATGCCACAGTAACGGTGATGGAGAGAAATAGTATAATATTAACCGTAACACCTTTATAATTATGGAATTTCTTACAGGATTATTTATCGTGCTGCTGGTGCTGGCAGCCATAGTGTTAAAGAAGACCATCGTTATCATTCCTCAGTCTGAGACCAAGATTGTGGAGCGATTGGGCAAGTATTACCAGACTCTTGAGCCAGGCATTAACTTCATCATTCCTTTCATCGACAGGGCAAAGGATATGGTGGGAATGGTTCGTGGACGCTATATCATGACCGATCGCATAGACCTTCGCGAACAGGTTTATGATTTCGACCGTCAGAATGTAATCACCAAGGATAATATCCAGATGGAAATCAATGCTCTGCTCTATTTCCAGATTGTTGACCCTTTCAAGGCTGTATATGAAATCAACAACCTGCCTAACGCTATAGAGAAACTCACCCAGACCACTCTGCGTAACATCATCGGCGAGATGGAACTTGACCAAACACTTACCTCTCGCGACACTATCAACACCAAACTGCGTGCTGTGCTCGACGATGCTACCAACAAATGGGGTATTAAGGTTAATCGTGTAGAACTGCAAGATATCATCCCTCCAGCTACCGTTCTTCAGGCTATGGAGAAGCAGATGCAGGCAGAGCGTAACAAGCGTGCCACCATCCTTACCTCTGAGGGTGAGAAGCAGGCTGTAATTCTGAAGTCTGAGGCCGACAAGACTGCTGCCATCAATCGTGCCGAAGCTACCAAACAGCAAGAAATTCTCCGTGCTGAGGGTGAGGCACAGGCTCGCATACGCAGAGCTGAAGCAGAGGCTATCGCAATAGAGAAGGTGACTGAGGCTGTAGGCAAAACCACTAACCCAGCCAACTACCTCCTTGCACAGAAATACATTCAAACCCTGCAAGAGATTGCCAAAGGCAATGACACCAAGACCGTATATCTGCCTTATGAAGCAACTAACCTCATGGGTTCTATCGGTGGAATAAAAGACCTCTTCAAGCAATAAAAAAAGCTCCCAATCGGGAGCCTTTTTTTTATCTTTTTATTTATCCAACACTTCGTATTTCGAGTGCTGACTCTTGTATTCAGGTACTATTTCCTTCATCTTCTTCACTATCGCCATATCGTCGTAGTTCTTTGAGAGTTCCAGCAATTCCTCTTCGTTCTTCAGTGCCTCAGCATAGTCATACTCTCTCACGGCAGCAATCTTAATCTTCGGGTGGTGTGTAGGTTTTGTCTGCTCAGCATCGTTGAGCACCTCCTCATATAGTTTCTCGCCGTCTCGCAGACCTGTGAACTTTATCTCGATGTCCTTAGCGCCACTGAGGTTAATCATTCTCTTTGCAAGGTCGGCTATGCGTACAGGTTTACCCATGTCGAATACGAATATCTCACCGCCTTTGCCCATTGTACCTGCCTCAAGCACCAACTGGCATGCTTCTGGAATGAGCATGAAGAAACGTATAATGTCTGGGTGGGTCACCGTCACAGGTCCGCCATTCTTTATCTGTTCGCGGAACAGAGGTATCACCGACCCGTTAGAACCCAGCACATTACCAAAACGGGTGGTAATAAACTGCGTCTGCTTGTTATGCTCAGCCTTATTCAGACTCTGGCAGTATATCTCACAAATACGTTTTGAACATCCCATCACATTGGTAGGGTTCACTGCCTTGTCTGTGCTTATCATCACAAATTTCTTTGTGCCATACTTCACCGCCAGGTCGGCTATCACGCGCGTACCATATACATTATTCTGTATAGCCATTGCAGGATTATTCTCCATCATAGGCACATGCTTGTAGGCTGCTGCATGGAACACGTATTCTGGTTTGTATTTCGCAAAGATGCTCTCCATGTGGGTTTGGTTGGCTATGCTTCCCACTATCGTTTCGCATGAAATATCAGGTCGCTTCTTGTTCATAAAGAGCAGAACATCGTGCATAGGTGTCTCTGCCTGATCTACCAGCACCAACTCTGCAGGAGCGTATTTTGACACCTGACGCACCATCTCAAAACCTATTGAACCAGCAGCACCCGTTATCAGTATTCTCTTGCCTGTCAGCATTGCGCCTATGGCATTCATATCCACCTCAATCTTATCACGTGGCAGCAAGTCCTCAATGTCCACCTCTCTCAGCTGTTTGGTGGAGAGGTCTTGTGTCGGGTCCCAACTTTCAGCGTCAGGCAGCACCATGATGTGTATTCCTGCATCCAACAGCGCATCGTGCAGTTCCGTTCTATCGCGGAAGAGGGCTTGCTGCAGAGGGCTGACCATCAACACCGTCGCACCGTCTTGCTTCATGCGCTCTATAAACCTCACGCTGTCTCTTCTCACCTTCACACCCATCAGGTATTTTGACTCCAGCAGTCCGTCTGTGCTCACAAATCCCTTCAGCGTATATCTGTTGTTGTAGTCTTTCAGCGAACGTGCTATAGCCACACCACCCTCGTGGGCACCATACACATACACTCCTGTTTTCTTTCTGCTCTCGGTGAGTGCCTCATACAGATACTTCATCAGTATTCTTATTGCCCACTGGGCAAAGAGTGTCAGTATCAGCGTCACTCCTATAGTCATCCAGCGTACATGGGAAAGCGCAAACAGCTGGGGGAAGTATGTCTTTGCTATCACGTGAGCCACGCATATCAGCACTCCTCCGATGAACACCGACTGAGCAACCCTCACAAAGTCCACCGTCGTAGTGTATCTCAACACTCCGCTATAGGTATGGCGTATCCTCATACCCACCATCAGCAGAGGTGTCATACATATCAGCGTTAATAGTGTTTCCCAGAAATGCTTTATCACAGCACCACCGCCTGATACGGCATAGATAGCCAACAGACCAGCCACCACAAATATTATGCAGTCCAGTATCATGACACACCAGTAAGGCAACGCCTTTCTGGTAAAGTATTTTTCATATATTCCTTTCAGTATATTCATACTGTTTGTTGCTTACATAATTATACCCTAGCGCGTGCAAAGTTACTAAAAAAGTTCAAATACACAAGCATTCTGATGAATAAATGAAAAAAAATTGGGATTTTTGGTATAAAATTATTACTTTTGCATGTATATTTGTCACTGTAAATGTCACGTTATGACCACATATAGAGAATTTTTCGATATAATCCGAACCATTCCACGTCCTTCTCATTATGAAGACAAAATAGCCGATTTTCTTTGCCGTTTTGCTGATGAGCACCACCTCGCCTATCGTCGTGATGCTCACAATAACGTGGTGATAGAGAAACCTGCCTCCCCAGGCTACGAAGACCATGAGCCAGTGGTCCTTCTCAACCACATGGATATGGTCTGTGTCTCAGCACCTGACAAGCAGTTCAACCCCATCTCTGATGCTATCGACGCCATTGTTTACGACGAAATAGACGAAAAAACGGGTGCTACACATTCCTGGATGAAGGCAAACGGCACCTCTCTCGGAGCCGATAATGGTATGGGGCTCTCTATGGCTCTCGCCATTCTTGCCGATGACTCTCTGCCCCACCCTCCACTTGAGGTGCTCACCACCACCAACGAGGAAGACGGCATGTCTGGTGCCTCTCATCTCTCACCCACCTTCATCCGTGGCAGAAAGGTGATAAACCTCGATTCTGAGGCTTATGACGAAACCACCGTAGCATCAGCTGGAGCCATCATCCAAGAGGCTCATCTGCCCATCTCTCGAGTAGCTATGCCTAAAGACTATGTTGCCTACACCATCAGCGTGTCAGGTGGCAAGGGAGGTCATAGCGGGGTTGACATCAACAAGGGCAGAGCCAATGCCATCAAGGTGCTCGCCAACCTATTGCTCGTTGCCATACGCCAATGCGACATCAAGCTCTACATCGTTTCCTTCCAAGGCGGACAGGCTGCTGCCTCCATCCCCTCTGAAGCCGAGGCAAAGGTAGTCATTCCTAAGGACAACTCCAGCGACTTCCTCAGTCTGGTGGCACAATGCAACTATGCCCTCATCAAGCAGTTTGGCGAGACCGACCCCGATATCATCATTCATGCCGAACCCTCCGTGTGGCACTCCAGTGTCATGAGCGAAGAGACCACCCAGGTGCTTCTCGCCTCCATCAATGCTGTTCCAGTAGGAGTGCTCCAGATGTCGCCAGACGACATCACCCCTCTCACCTCCAATAACATCGGATTAGTAAATATAACGGGAACGGGAAGAACTCTCAACTTAACCTTCCATACTCGCAGTTTCATCGACTCCGAGATGCAGCGCATAGCCTCCGAAATAGAGAAAATATATCACCTCTCAGGAGCTACCGTCACCAAAGTGATGGAATCGCCAGCATGGACGGAGAGCGACACCACCCTGCTCCAACTCACCAACAGCGTCTTCCACGATGTCTTGGGCTTCGAACCCCGAGCCGTCTCCATGCACTTTGTGCTCGAGGCTGGTTATCTGGTCAACATCTTCCCTGGACTCCACATCGTCAGCATCGGTCCTCGCATACTCGAGCCCCACAGCATCCACGAGCGCGTTGACCTCAACACCTGCGACGACATCTGGCGCGTAACCCTCGAACTCCTCAAGAGGCTCTAACTCTAAACTCTCAACTAACCCCGAACTATGAAACGTCTTCTCTTCGTCTGTCACGGCAATATCTGCCGTTCTCCAATGGCTGAATACATAATGAAGCACCTCGTAGAACAGGCTCATCTCAGCAGTGAGTTTGAAATAGCCTCAGCAGCCACCTCTACAGAGGAACTCGGCAACCCCGTCTATCCACCAGCCAGGCGCAAACTCGCTGAGCACTCCATCAGTTGCGAGGGACACCACGCACGTCAACTCACGCGAGCCGACTATGCCCACTACGACCTGCTCATAGGTATGGACGAATACAACATTCACAATATGCAACGCATGTGCGGTGGTGACCCCGACGGCAAAATCCGCCCCTTGCTCCCCACCCCCGTTGCCGACCCTTGGTACACAGGCGACTTCGAAGCCACATGGCGCGATTGCCTCAAAGGGTGCACCATGCTATTAGAAGAACTCACTCCTTGTTAAAAAAACTTAAAGGAAAACAAACTGTGAACTCTAAACTATGAACTATGAACTATTTTTAGTACCTTTGCACTCGCAAATTGCGAAAGCACCATGAGCCAGCTATGCTGACACTCATTATTTGCTGTTGTTGGCGGGATAGCTCAGTTGGTTAGAGCGTCGGATTCATAATCCGGAGGTCGGGGGATCGTAGCCCCCTCCCGCTACACTTAAAAATCAAGCACTTACGAGAAATCGCAAGTGCTTTTTTCTTTATATTGCGTAAACAATGCAAAAACAAACCATATCAGTTGATAACAGATAATGTCGTTGAGCCTTTTGCCGTCTTTCTTTGTATAATTACTTTGTAACGAAGGCCTTTACCTTATTTATATACTCATCCTTATACTTCAGGTACGACTCGTCATGATTCGCACCGTCCGTAATCCACAGCTCTTTGTTCGAAGGCTTGCTCTTGTATAGACGGTGCACCATTTCAGTTGGCACAAAGGTATCACTGCCCCCGTGTATGAATAACATGGGGTATGCAGAATGCTTAACCTCGTTGATTGCCGATGCCTCGCCAAAACTCCATCCGTAACACAGTTTACACAATATGCTCGTTGTGTATAGCAATGGAAACTCTGGGAGATTAAACTGATTCTTTAGTTCTCCGCTAAACTCATCCCATACGCTTGTATAACCACAGTCATCCACAAAGCGTATATCCTTAATACCTTCCGGGTATTCCATAGCAGACATCATCATTGTCGTAGCACCGCCCATAGATACACCATGCACCACCATTGTATCCGTCTGGAAGATTTTTATCCACTCCATCATGTCCTTACTGTCAAGCCATCCCATCTGTATCATGTCACCTTCACTCAGTCCGTGGGCATGAACATCAGGTATTACAACGCTATATCCCAGCTCTTTCTCGTAGAGTCGGGCCAGATGCAGGAAATTAATCGAGCTGTTACGCCACCCATGAATAACCAGAGCCGTTTTATTCCCACCATTTCTTACATAAAGAGCATGATGCCTCTCGCCATTCGGCATAGTGATAAAGGTGTCACGCAGGGCATCTGCCAGTCTCAGGCTGTCCACCCAAGGGCGAGTCTCAGGGTATTTCTCAAACTGCTGGCGAAAAGAAAGTGCCGTATCTTTCCTGTCTGGATTGGGAGATAAAGAATAGTCCAGTAAGTAGAAACTTCCTCCTATGGTAATAACTATAATTGCCACAAATACAATCCCTATGCTCCAGACTAATAACTTTCTCATATTCTCCATATTTCTTAATGTTAGTCCCAACTCTTGTCATCATAAAGATATTCCTGACACTTTATAATCAGGTTGGAATCCATGCATTTAGAACAGAACTGCGAATGCTGCTTCCTGTAGTTAGGGTCTGTGAAGCCAGTGTTCTTGTTTATACCGTTCTTTATATACGGACATGCTAATGTGGAATGATAAAGCATGTCATTACCATTATTTATAGTTTCAGCATACCATGTAGAGCCGTCACCTTTCGGATGCTCATATTTCTTTTTGGTCTGAGCCACACCTAATGTCTGCCCCTCTTTAAACCCTTCTTTATGTCCGTTAGAATAACCAAGAGAATAGAGTGCATATCCTCCGCCAACGCATAAAATCATTGCTGCGATAACGGTCAAAACCTTGAGTTGTGTCTTTTTAATTTCAATAGTCATATCTTAATAATTTTAATCGGTTTGTTTAATGATGTCATCTGTCTTTGAAGAAATCTGCCCAATAAGGGTTTTCTTTATCAAAGATATCTCGCTGTTCACTCGTCAGTTTGTGTGGGTAATCACAAAACATATTAAAGACTTTCACCTTATCAAAAGAAAACAGCCATATACCTTTTTCTTCCTCTGCATTATCCACCCACCAAATAACATCCTTTTTGTGATTCTTGACAAACCTGTATTCCTTATTACATAGCATGTTTTTTCTCGTTATCTATCATTTAATTCTTCTGCCCTTCTCAAATGTTTTTGCCCAATCCGTTTGATCTCCATACGGATTTGAAGAATTGCCTGGCAAATGTTCATTAAGCAACTCTGCCCTCCATTGCTCATAAGCGGTTGCTATACTTTGGGTGGTATCAGCCTTATCGAGATAGTTCAGAAAAAACTCCCTTTCATATTCCCAGAAACTAGCAGCCAGAGGGCGTTCCTCGTCATTCAAATAAGGATTTTTGTCTTCACCCTTGAACCACTTGAAAATAGAATAATCCTCCGTAATGCCAGAGAAAAATCTTTGTTCATTCCTACTCACACTACTCATGGCGCTAATCAATCCCAGAAGGCAACTACATCATCGTTAGGTTTAGTGTTCAAGCTATTACATTCTGGGCATTTAGCAACCTCTGTTTCCAGTTTATAAGTACCTCCACATTGGCATTTGCCCAGTTCCTCTTTATAGTCACTTGTAGGCTCTATTCGTTTCTCATTACCACACTTATCACAGTGATAAATGATAGACATCATACCTACTCCTTCCATTCTCTCCCATGTGTTTCCACAATCTTGACAAATGTATTTTCTAATCTCTCCCATATTTCTTTTCTATTTTATTTGGCAAAAGTACAAATAAATTTTGTAATCTCCAAAATTTATTTCGCACCCTTTCTTCTGTTACACTCTCTACAGAGCATCTGGCAGTTTTCTATGACCGTTCTGCCACCCTCTCGCCAAGGGGTGATATGGTCGCCC
>ODAJ011428527.1_pt1 | contig 22971 bp, 28 predicted proteins | sample 1539241 | NCBI WGS metagenome assembly ODAJ01 (sample SAMN02144231, study PRJEB22623) | gut metagenome | biome: sheep rumen | host: Ovis aries | place: New Zealand | reverse complement strand
ATTTACCATACGGAAGATAGTCTGTTGTAAAGAAGCCATTATTGGTGGTATAAATACATTCATTATTATTGCATATGTATTCATTGGTATTTAAATTTTTTATTTTAAAATTAAAATTGTATTTTAATATAGGTTTGTTAGTTTCTTTATCTATTTTGTTAACTTTTATCTTAGATCCAGTTATATTTATTTTTATTTCGATATTTATTGGATCTGGATTTCCAATATTAAAGAGTTTTTGAGAGTTTCCTCCTAGGTATATAGATGACGGTTCATCATAATAGTCAAAAGTTTTAGTTAAAGTAATATTAGTTGTTCCTTTTTTTAATCCTTTTAGATTTAAAGTGTTATTATTTTTGTCTAATTCAATATTATTATTCGATTTAGATATTGAGTATTCCTTTAATAAACTATCTGATAAGTTTAAAGATTCATTTAAATTGATAGTATATTCATTATTTAAATCTGGCCTTTTATTATGATTATTAATTAGATTTTTTAATTCGGTAACTTCATTTGGATATTTATCTACTTTTGGGCCTTGTAAGTAATTAGTAAAATATATCTGATGGTTATTAGGCGCTACTTTCCAAATTAAACTTTGAGTTACAGCATACCATTTTTTATCTGTATGATTAACATTTTCGTCTTTGTAACCATATCCATAATACGCAATCGTCTCTATTTTCTTTAACTCTTCTTTTGTTAGATAATTATTTATTCCATTATTTAAAGATTCAGATTTATAAATAGCAGAATCTTTTATATGAACACCTGGTTCGATACAATAAACTGGTTTTTTGTCGCTATTTCTAGCTATTATATACATATAATCATATATTTTATGTTCACTATTTATCTTAGTTACGTAAACATTTGGTACTACATCATATTTTTTTAGCATATATTCTGTGTCTGCAGAGTATACATTTGTATTGAGCGTTAATAGTATTATTAATCCTAATGTTATTATAATCTTTTTCATTTTTCCTCCTTTTCATTAGATTATTAATTAACATTGATTTAGCCGCCTTTCCAAGATATAAAAAGAGAGCAAATTTTTAATTTTTGTATTTTGCTCTCTTCATTAAAATAATCATAATTTTTATTTATGTTAATTAGTAAATATAAATATAGTTTTAATCTTTTACTAATTATAGACATTTTGCTCCTTCGAGTAATTATATTATCATAAATTATTATTAAGTCAAGTATTATATAAGTTTTTATAATTTACAATAGCAAATTGTGCATTTTTTAATATTTAAATGGCAATATTAAGTTAGGTGGTAATAATGATAGATTTTTCTAAGTTAAAAGATATTAGAGAAGATAATGATTTAAGTCAAGAAAAGATGGCAGGTATATTAGGAGTTAAAAGGTCTACATATTCTTTATGGGAACTTGGTATTAATATTATTCCTTTAACTTCTTTATCAAATTTTGCGGATCATTTTAATATTAGTATAGATTATGTTATTGGACTATCTAATACTAGAAAATGTAAAAATCAAAATAAAGGATTAGATTTAAAAGTGTTAGGAAATAATTTGCGTAATATAAGAATAAGTAATCATTTATCACAAGAAAAAATGGCAGAAGCCATTGGGGTTACTCAAGCATGTATAAATAAATATGAAAAAGGACTTATTTGTATATCATTTTCTAATTTATATAAATATGCTAAAAAATTTAATGTTCCTATTGATGTTTTATGTGGAAAGACTAGTAAATAGTCTTTTTATAATTCAATACTATAGTTATTTGTTCTAGTGTTAATATTAATTTTGGCGTTATTTTCTTTTGAAATGTATTTAGGTATTTCAAATATTATGACATTTTCTAAATTATCTATACTTTTAATACTGGCATTATAGTAATATTCTTGATTGTTTTTAGTATAACTAATTTTTAGAAATCTACTAAATAATTGTTTATCGCTTATTTTAAAATTATTATCATTTATATTCAGATTATAATCTATTACAAGTAAATTATTATTAATACTGTTTTCTGGTAATTCTATACTAATTTTTTCATTACAAACATCATTAATACATTCTTGATATTTATATTCGTAGTTTGAAGTTATTTGAACATTATTTATTGTTAATGAGCCATTAGATAATTTTAGTTCATCTTTTATATTTTTTATATCAGTACTTATTGTATTGTCTAATTCTTTAGGACTTATTTTATATTTTTTATATTCATAATTAGCTTTGTCATTCTTGTAAGTTATTTTATCAAAGATATTTAATTCATATTTGCTTTTTGCATTTTTTTCTAATTCAAAAATAAATAGGTAGCTTGTTTTGTTATTTGGTATTTTATCATTTTGATAAACATTTCCTAAATCAAAAAATGATGTACGTAGCGTGGTCTTATAATTTATAACTTTATTATTATATTTTAGATAAAAGTTTTCTGGTTCTATTTTTTTGGTATCATAATTACTCTTTATAGTAAAGTCTAAGATTAAATATGTTTTATTATCATTAATAATTTTGCCGCTGTAATCTCTTGATGATAAATATGCATGATTTAAAGTGTAGGTAAAATCTCTAGTTTTAAGTGTTTCATTAATTGTATAGACGTGATTAAAAAAGGTAACATTTAAGAAGATAGTCACAGATGTTATTATAAATAATGCAATTATGATAATTGAAATATAAATTTTATTTTCTTTTAAATAGTACTTAAATTCCCTAAAATAACGGCGAAACTTTCTTTGAATTTTATAATTATCATTTCCAAGTACAAATTCGAATTCTTCATTATCTTCACTTTTTATTTCTAGTTCTTTTAAATCTTGCTTGAAATTAAATTTTTTTATATCAAATCCGATACCTCTTATAAAATTTATAGTAATAAAATAAAAATTAGGTAGATATAAAAGTAAGTAAATATCTCGATATGCTAAAGCAGATTGTTGAGTAATACTTGCTATAGATAGATCTTTTATTAAATTATAGGCTATTGTAAATGATATAAATACGATAGAATAATAGATTCCTGTTAGTAAATAAAAAGTATTAGGTTTCTTTTTTCGATACATTAATAACCATAAAAGCCCTGATATTATAATTAAAACTATTATTAATAAAAAGATGCTTATTGGTAAATAGTTTTTTTCTAAACCTTCAGATATGATATTATTATTACGTACATAGTTATTAAAAAAACGAACTAATATATTGAAGCGATAGGTTATATATAGAACTATAGCTAAAAGTATAAAATGAAGAATTTTAAAGTTTTTAATTAAAAAAGCATATGGTTTTCTAAATATCATAAAAATCCCTCTATTCTATTTACATTATACCATATGAAAAATAAAATAAACCCTATAAGTTTATTTTATTGACAATTAGTTGTCCTTCTTGCAAGTAGATAGAAGGATTATATTTTAATAAATTGTTTGTGGTTGTATTAAATGTTTCAGCTACTAGATTTAATGTATCTCCTTCTTTTGTAATGTAATATGCATAGTTAGATTTTGGAATCATGATAGTTTGGTTGGGGTATATATAATCACTTATATTTAATCCGTTTATAATAGATAAAAGTGTTGGATTTACATTATTCTTTTTAGCTATTTGGTATAAATTATCACCTTGCTTTATTGTGTAATATTCAAAATAGTCATTGTTATTAGCTTCTTCATTAACGTTAAACATATCAAACATTTTGATCAACTCCTATTATAAATTATTCTAATATTTATAAAAAGGTTAATCATAAATAAATATTTGGTTATTATAATTAAAATTCCATTCTGGGTATTTTAGTAGTAAAGATTCCCTAAAATAATCATATACATATAATTTATCCTCAGTTATATAATATATTTCATTGCCATTTTGTTTAATTATTGATTTTATATTATTGTTACTTACTTTTATTTTATAATTATTTATTATTAAATATAATGTGTTATCTTCTAAAATATAATTATAAGTATTCTTATATTTAAAAGTTAGATTGTTATTAATTATTTTATTAATTGATACTTTGTTTAAATTATTATTATCATAGATTATACCTTCACCATCTTTTGAAATTATTTTAATATTAGATTTTTTAAAATTGATTTCATATTCTTGTTTATTCTTTTTGTCTAGTAAATATACTTTATTATTGTTTTCTCCTAAAAAGAATGAGTCAAATGATATATCATGATCAAATACTATAGTTTTTAATTTTTCTTCTTTTAAATCGTAATAATATAGTTTGTTGAAATAGTAATCATTATCATAATCGGCAATTAATAGGTATTTATCAGTTTGATATGATAAGTTGTTTTTATAATTATCTTTATTAAAGATTTCTATTTGTTTGGTATTATTTTTAAATATTTGATATAGTCCTTTATAATTCCAAATTAAATATTTTTTATTATAATTATATATTTCAATTTTATTATATGAATCTAATATATTATTAGTTGGTATTAATTTAGAATAATACTTATTTATATATTCACTGCTCATAGTATTTATAGTTTTTAAAATTTTTTTATCACTACATATTGTATGTGTTTTATCTATAGAAATATCTAGACATATTTCATTATTTAGAATATTAGATTTTATATTTTTTATTAGTTTTCTTTTTGAAGTATATTTTTTATTAACAATTACGGGATATGTTAATTCCTTATAGTTAATTTCAAATAAATAATAATTTGAATTTTTGTTATATGTTTCTTTTACTTCATAATCCTTATATTTGTATTTTATTGTATAATTCTTTGGAGTATGTAAAATAATTAAGTATAAAGCAAATAATGATAGTAGTAAAAATAATAATGCGTATATTCTTTTCATTTAAACACTTCCTTTGAAAAAAAGAATCTCTAAGATTCCTTTGTATTTTGATAATTCTTTTTTGCAGTTATCATGAATGATGTGATATTTTTTTGAATTTCAGATAAAGCTTTTTTAGAAATATTAGAAAACTCAATAGTTTCTTTCATGGTATCAATAGTAACTGTTCCCCAAATAATACCAGCATTTATTTGCATGTCATTATATAAATCTGGAGTTATATTGTTTACTTTGTAACCAACTAATACTCTATCTTGAGCTATTAATAATCTTTCATTTGTTAATGCTAATACAGCAGTATTAAAAATACTTTCATGAGTTCCATCATTTTGGGCAGCAAAAGCAAATAATACTTCTTCATTTTCATTTAAGTAATTATCAACTAACTTTGAGTGTTTTTTACATCTCCAGCATATTGTACTTGGATATCTTTTTTTAAAATTTTTTACTAATTCATAGGTACTTTTCATAATGCTCCTATATTAAACCAACACTTTTTAGTTTAGTTAATAATGATGTTTTATTAGCATATCCTGAAATACAATCGATTACTTTTCCTTCTTTTGTAAATAATGTTAATGGGGTACCAAAACCGCTTGATAGTGGGATATCTGTCCCTTTATTATTGCAAGAAGCAGGTATCATTAATCCAGAATTTAATATCTTGCCGTATTCATTAGAATCAAATGAATCAGAATCAAAATAATAAATATTTAAGTTGTTTTCTGCTGCTACTTCATTGTATATTGGTTTAAAACGATTACACCATGCACATGAATTTCTTCCAAAAACTGCCATTGTTATTTCTTTACTATTTACAATTTTCATATATTCTTTATATGTTGAAACTGTTTTATAAGCTATTTCATCTTCTGGAATAATATTGTTATTGTATTTATCAATTAGTTTAATTAAGTCCTCTTTAGTTAATCTGTTTGAATTAATATATAATAATTCTCCATCTCGGATTATAGCATATACATTTTCGTTTTTAAATTCACTATTTAAACTAATTAGTTTAGAACGATTATCTTGAGAAATTGTTTTATTATCAATGGAATATACATCTATTTTATACTCCTTTTTTAAATCTATCAATGTTTGTTTGTATGGTTTATAATCTTTCGTGTTTGTATCTCCATAATATACTAAACTAAATGTGGTTGTTGATATATTTTTGCTAAACTCCTCATAAGATTTAATACTAATACTATTTGTTTTAATGTAATCTAGTATTATAGGAAATACTAATATTATTACTATTATTCCAATTATTATTATTTTTTTAATTTTTTCTTTCATTATTCCTCCATATATTATTTTAACTTTTTTAATTATAATAATCAATATTATAAATTTTATCTTTTTATTTTTTGGTGATTATATTGACTGCTGTAAGTTTGTAATAAATCATGATATAATTTTTTTAATTCTACTATGTATTTAGCTTTTCTATATAAATATTCAATAGAATTGTTTTCATAGGATTCTACAATATCTTCAGGTGTAATTTTTTCTTTTGTAGCTAGAGTATTTATTTCTGCAATTGCGCTTCCTTCTCCCTTGTATATTCTTCTTATCAATTCATCATGGCCTTTTAGATAGATGTCTATTCTATATTTTAAATCATGAGATAGTTCCATATTATTTTCCTCTCTTTTAATTATATCATTTGATTTATTATTTTAATAGACAAATATATAAATTATAAAAAATAAAAAATCCTAAAAAAGGATTTATATGCATATTAATGGTGGAGCTGGCGAGAATTGAACTCGCGTCCAAAAGTATTTCTTTAAACGATCTACAAGTTTAGATAATTTATTATTTCATTAATGACCCACAAATTATCTAAAGAATCATTAACTAAGCTTATTATAATTCATTTAATAAACTAAGCAATTTATTAAATATATTCTACTAATATAAACTAATTAAAGGCTCTGTAGAATTAACCAATAATTAGTGATCCAATGCTTACTAAGCAAATGCTAGATCAGTATTAAAATTAAATTTGTCAGTTATTTTAACTGTTTTTCTGATTAGGTCAGAAACCACTTGCCCATATAACAAAATAATCTTTTGTCGAAACCAAAACAGCCCCGATTGAAATTATATTATCACAATTAGGGCTAATTTTCAACTTCTTCTGGTACTACAATTATTATTTCACCATCTTTTGATAGCATAAATTTTTCTCTTGCATATTCACTTACATATTCTGGATCTTGTAGTTTATTAATTTGACTTTTTAATGATTCTTCTTTTTTTAAAAGCGCTTGATATTCATTTTCTAGTTTAGTTTTTTCTTTATGATTAGCTAAAATTTGATTCCAATAGTGAAATGAAAATACTGCTAAATAAGAGCCAATAATTATTATTAACATTGACCATATTAATAGACGACGTTTATCTTTTTTAGTAATTTTAGCCATATTAAACACTCTCCTATGATGATTATATCATTTCTTTTATTATTTTAATTATTTTTTTCATTAGTTTACACTTTTTTGTTAATATTTGACACTTTAAGTGAAAGTATAAATCCTAGTATTATAGATAATTTTAGAATATAATTTATAATGCCATAATTTAAATAATACATTATTATTACATAACATATTGTTAATATAGTAGTTATTATAGAGGTTATAAATAAACTTTTTTTAATTACTTTAAAGATATATCCATATAAAAAGCCAAATAATGCTGATATTAGTACTTGAATGAATTGAGACATTATTTAAATAGTTTCATAAGGATACTGTTATCCTTTGATGGAGAATCACTATATGTAAAAGAATTAATTTTACCTTTAATTGAGACATTTCCTTCTAATGTATCTAATTTTATCATTTCTAAAGATTCGCCTTTTATGATTATATTACCCATGATTGAGTCTAAATTGAATTCTTTGTCATCAAAGTTATTAATTTTTTTAACACCACTTATAATTATATTTTTTCGATCGTTTAGTTTAATTACGTGTGTAAATGCTGGTACATCAATCATTTTATCCATTATTGTCCTTTCTAGTAAAGTATATTTATTTTTATAAAAATTATGCATTAAAAAAGTTCGCTGTAGCGAACTAGTTTTCTTTATTGTATTCAGCAAAAATTGCATCTTCAAATTGTTTACGTACGTCTGAATTGATTGGGTGAGCTATGTCTCTATAACCAGTAGCTGTTTTTCTACTTGGCATTGCGATAAATAGTCCATTGGCTCCTTCAATAATTCTAATGTCATGTACCGCGAATGCGTCATCGATTAAAACTGTTGCGATTCCTTTCATATGAGTACCTTCTTTTTCAATTTTACGTACATTTACTGATGTAATTTCCATAACACCACTCCTTTTCTATTTCCACTAATTTAATTTTATTCTAGTTTAAATAAAAATGCAACTATTTATTATTGTTTTTGTTAAATTTTTTGGCTAGTTCTTTATAAGAATAACATATATTTTAAACATCATTAAAGAAATGTTAAATTAATATCTTTGCTTAAAATATCATTGTATGAATAGCTTTTACGGTCTATTCCATTTGAAACTATAAAAACGTGACTATAATATTCTACTATGTAACCATAAAATATTTCATTACGATTACGATTTTCTTTAGATATAACTTTGACTTCTTGATTAAGATGATTTTTTATGTCTGTTTTAATTGCATCAATCATCTGGGATACCCCACATACATAAGACCATTTCCTATCACTCCTCCCATTCCATCAGAACCATATTTTGTTTTGTTTAATAATTCAATTAAGTTTACGGTGTCTTGTTTATTTGTTAAGGCAATTGTGGTGGCAATTATGGCTGGATCTAAAGCGTGGATATTCACTCTTTTTGGACTGGATGCAAAATTAGCGCCATTTTTTATTAATTCTTCGTAATCGCTTTGGCATGCTCCGGCAATTATTACTAATTTATCATGATTTTTTTCATGTTTCCTTGCTACTTTTACAGCTTCACAAAAATATTTTGAATTTTTATAATTATTTATATTTCCTTTGTCTCCTTTTTTCTTATAATAGGCATCATGTCCTGTAATAATTAAGATATCAGGATCATTTTCTTTAAGTAATTTAGGTAGTTTATATGGTAGATCATTTTCATTAATTAATTTACCAATAGCTTGAAGTTTATGGTTTTTATAATAGTTCAAGCATCTATTTAAATAGTCTTCATCGGCATCACAATGAAGAATTCTTGCAGGCATATAAAAGTAATCATTTCGGTCTAAATTTTCTTCTATATTTATTTCTTCTTCAAAATTATCTCTTGCATCTTTACTATATATTTTTAAATCTTCAATTGGACTATCAGCAAATAATCTTATATTTTCTCCTTTTAAATAACAAATATTATCTTCTATATTTAGAATTTTAAAAATAATATCATGGTTATAACTTATTCTTGTTACTTTATCACCTTTTTTTAGATCCATTTTTCCACCTAAAAAAATATATGCAAAAAAATAGATAATTATTATAAATTATCTATAATGTCAATAAAGACTTCTAAAGGAAGGTTTTCTGCACGATTATTTAAAGAATAGCCGTACTTTGATAAAATATATGAAATTTTGATTTCATCATATTGTTTTAAATTGTTTCTTAGGTTTTTTCTTTTATATTTAAAGGCATCCTGTATAAAACTATTAAATTTTTTAAAGTCAATTGGGATTTGCTCTTTTGAAGTAAATTTAACTACAACACTATCAACATTAGGTTCAGGATAGAATGACTTTTTTGATACATCAAATAGTAAATTAATATCATAATAATAGTTTAAAAGAACGGTTATATACCCATACTCTTTTGAGTTTGGTTTTGCAGTTAATCTTAGCCCAACTTCTTTTTGCATCATTAAAACTATGGCTGTTGGTTTTAAACTAGAAAAAGTAATTTTTTCTATAATTGGAGTTGTTATATAATACGGGATATTTGCAATTATGTATAAATCATTATAATCTATATTTTTAATATCATCTTTAAGATTTGTTGTTAAAAAGTCTTTGAATATAAACGTTGTTTTATCATTTTTAATTAGTGCTAGTCTTTCCTTTAATGTTTCGTCTATTTCATAACAAATTAAATTTGCATTATATTTTTGTAAGTATTTTGTTAAATTACCACTTCCTGGACCAATTTCAATAATAAGATCATTTTCTTTTGGTGTTACAGAACTAGATATCTTTTGGAGGATATTTTGATCGTTTAAAAAGTTTTGACCAAATCTTTTTTTAAATATATGCTTTTCCATAGTATCTTCCCTTTCACATTTATTTTATCAAAAAAAATAGATAGAATAAACTATCTATTGTAACCATATCTTAAAACATTGTAATTAATAGAATGTCTACCTATATATGTTGATGCATATTCTTCTGATTCTACAAGTAGGTCTAAATCAGTGCCTAATACTCCGCGATCTAAAACAATAGCATAAATTTTATGATTATCATTAATGACATTCCCATCAAATTCAATAATGGATCCACATGGTAGATTTCTTGATGAAGCAACTATTCTAACTAGACCATAGTCTTTATCTTCGTAGGTTGTAGTACCATCTAAAACATTTTGACGATTGCATCCTAAGTGACCATTACACAAAGGACAATCAGCAGCGTATCCAGTTAAATCTCCATTGTAAACATCTAATGGAGTATATAAATCATTTTTAATTATCTCTTCATATTTTATAGCCATAGCATGTAAATCTAGTGTTTTATTTAAATTATTATTAGTGGTTTTTGTTTCACTTTGTGGTAAGCATACTTTAGAACACGTGAAAAATACAACTAACAAAAGAATTATTTGAAATGCTTTTATGATTTTTTTCATTGTTATCACCTAGGTTCTAGGATAATTTTAGCATGTTTATTATTTTATGTCAAAAATATCACTAAAATTTGATTCTAAAGTTTTGATTAAATCTTCGTAAGATATATTATATATAGTCATTAATTTATCTACTATAAATTTTAAATAAGCTGGTTCATTAGGTAAGCCTCTTAGTGGTTCTGGTGTAAGATAGGGACTATCTGTTTCTAGTAAAATACTTGTTATAGGTATTTTTTGTAATACTTCACTTAATTTAGAATTTTTAAATGTTAAGACTCCACCAATTCCTAGTTTAAAACCTAACTTTATGTATTCTCTAGCTGTTTCAACGCTGCCTGAGAAGCAATGTATTATACCTTTTAAGTGATGTTTTTTTAAAAGTTTTAGTAAATCATCAGTAGCTTCACGGTTATGGATAATTACAGGTAAATTGAGTTCTTCAGCTAAGTTAAAGAATGAATCTAATAATTTTAGTTGTTCTTCTTTATTTAATTTATTATGATAATAATCTAAACCTATTTCGCCAATTGCGATTATTTTAGGATTATCTTTATTTTCTTTAATAAGAATAATATTTTTAGTTAAATTCTCATCTATATTATCAGGATGAATTCCTAGGGCGCCATAGACATTATCGTATTTTTTAGATAAATAAATGACCTCTTCATTGGTTTTTAGATTATAACCGTTAATAATAATTCTTTTAATGTTATTTAGAGATAAATTATTTATTATATCTTCTGGATTATAGTAACTAGTAGATAGTATATGGCAATGAGTATCTGTTAGCATTTTTCCTCCTTTAAAAAGGTGAAATTATTTTTCACCTAATTCTATTCTATTAAATAATATTTTTGGCTCTTTTAAAACTGTGCCTGATTTATAAGTACCAAATGTTTTAGTGCTTTCATAAGATTTTTCTTCAGTATTTAATAAATCAAAGATTTTATCACTAGTAGATGGGATAAATGGTTGAAGATAAACTGCTGATATTCTAATTGATTCAATTAAATTGTATAGAACAGTTTTTAATCTATCGGTTTTATTTTCATCTTTTGCTAAAATCCATGGGGTTGTTTCGTCGATATATTTGTTAGCGTACCTTAAGACTTCAAATACATCACTTATAGCGTCTGATATTCTTAATTTATCCATATCTTCTTCTACTTTATGTCCTAAATTTTCACATAGTTCTTTTAAGGTATTGTCTACTTCTTCAGCTATATTTTTATTTTCAACTATTCCATTAAAGTATTTGTGACTCATTGAAATGGTACGGTTTACTAGGTTACCCAAAATATTAGCCAAATCTGAGTTGTTTCTTTCTATAATTAAATCTTCCGTAATATTTCCATCATCAGCAAATGGGATTTCATGAAGTACATAATATCTAATGGTATCTAACCCATATTTTTCAACTAAATCATCAGCATATAAAACATTACCTTTTGATTTACTCATTTTATCAGAACTTGTTAGAAGCCATGGATGACCGAATACTCTTTTTGGAAGTGGTAAATCAAGAGCCATTAAAATAATAGGCCAATAAATAGTATGAAAACGGATTATATCTTTTCCTACTAAATGTAAATCTGCTGGCCACCATTTTTTAAATTCTGCAGTTTCTTCATTAACATCATATCCAATGTTTGTTATGTAATTAGATAAGGCATCAATCCACACATAAACTACATGTTTATCATTAAAATCTACTTTAACTCCCCAATCAAATGCAGTTCTTGATACACATAAATCTTGTAATCCTGGTTTTAAGAAATTATTAATCATTTCATTTTTTCTAGATTCAGGTTCAATAAATTTAGGATTATCTTCAATATATGTAATTAATTTATCTTGATATTTTGATAATTTGAAAAAGTAAGCTTCTTCGCTTTTCTTTTCAACTGGTCTTCCACAATCTGGACATTTTCCATCGATTACTTGTGTTTCAGTAAAAAATGATTCACAAGGTGTGCAGTACCAGCCTTCGTATTTTCCTAAGTAGATATCTCCTTTATCATATAATTTCTTAAATATTTTTTGAACAACTTCCTTATGATGAGGATCTGATGTTCTTACAAATTTGTCATAGGTAGTATCCATAATATCCCATATTCTTTTAATTTCTGTAGATTTTTCATCAACAAATTCTTGTGGTGTTAATCCGGCTTCTTTTGCTTTTAACTCTATTTTTTCGCCATGTTCATCAGATCCTGTTTGAAAATAGACATCGTACCCTTCTAATCTTTTGTTTCTTGCAATTGCATCTGCTAGAACTATTTCATATGTATTACCAATATGAGGTTTACCTGAGGCATATGCGATTGCAGTAGAAATATAATATTTCTCTTTTTCCATTAAAAATCACCCTTTCTAATAAAAAAATTCATGAATTTAAGGACGAAAATATTCGCGGTACCACCTTAATTCATGAACTAATCATGCACTTTATTTCTTTAACGCAGAATTACGTTTAAGCTCCAGAACCATGTTCATTAAAATTAGTTAATTCTCTTTCACCATATAAGAACTCTCTAAATAACCATTATTTAACTACTCTTTCCTTCATTGCTTTAATAAGTCGATTTTAACATAGTATTTTTTTAAAATCAAGAAGTCATTAAAAATATTGATATTATTCTAGAAATTAATTTTACAAGTTTACTATAATCTTCATAGTCATTTGAATATATAGTAATAGATCCTATTATTACAGAGTCTTTTATAATGTCTTCGCTAAATTGTTTAGAAGATTTTTGCGTACAATTATTAAATATATTTTTTTCTCTATCAGAAATACTTATTTCAATTTTATATATTTCAGATAATTGATTACCTAATTCATTTATAAATCTATTATAATTATTTAAATATGAATATTTTGATATGTTTATTTTATTATCATCTAGACTTATTAAAATACTTTCATTGTCGCCTATTTTTAGTTTATTACGAACTTCCTTAGGAATGACAATTCTTCCTAGTTCATCGATTTTTCTTATATAATTATTTGAATCCACATACATCACTATAAGTAGTTTGTATTATCTTTTATTTTTTATTCAATATCATTGATAATTTCTTGGAGTAATTCTACTAAGTAGTATAAATAGTGTTTTTCTAAATTTATAATTGGTAATTTGATTATAATGTTTTTGGAGATATATCTAATGTTAAATTTTGGGTTAATTGAGTATAATTTTAAGAATAGTTTTTCACCATTAATTTGAGATGATATTTCTGGTGGTAGATATATTTCAATATAGGTTTTAGTTTGAATAACTGTTTTAATATTTAGTTTTATAGCTAATTTTTCAAACCATTCTTCGTACATGTATATTTCTAATTTATCATCTATTTTACCAAATCTATCTTCAATTTCAGATTTTATTTTAGTTAATGTAGTATAATCTTTTATTTGATTTATTAACTGATGTATTTCTATTCTAACGCTTTCGTCTGATACATATTGCTCATCAATATGAGTATCAACATTAATTAGTGATTTATCATTTAAATCATCTTCTTTTATAGGTCCTCCTTTTAGTTCACTTAAGGTTTCCTCAATTAATCTTGTATACATTTCAATACCTACTGAGCTTATGAAACCTGCTTGCTGGCTTCCTAGTAAGTCGCCGGCTCCTCTAATAGATAAGTCTCTCATGGCTATTTTATATCCTGATCCTAATTCAGTAAATTCTTTAATAGCTTTTAATCTTTTTTCAGCTACCTCGTTTAAGATTTTTCCTGGTTTATATGTAAGATATGCATAGGCTATTTTATTACTACGACCAACTCTTCCTCTTAACTGATATAATTGACTTAATCCATAGTTTTGAGCATCTATTATTATTAATGTGTTAACATTCGCAATATCTATACCTGTTTCGATAATTGTACTGCAAACTAAAATGTCATATTCTTTGTCAACAAATTTTTCAATAACTTCTTCTAAAGCATCTTTATTCATTTGGCCATGAGCATAACATATTTTTGCTTCAGGGACTAGTTTTTGTAAATGTGATACTTCGTTTTCAATATTACTTACATTGTTATATAAGTAAAATATTTGTCCATTTCTTGCCAATTCTTTGTATATTGCTTCTCTAATTAGTAAATCACTTTGCTCAATAACATATGTTTGAACAGGATATCTATCTTGAGGAGCTGTATCTAAAATTGATAAATCTTTTAAGCCGGACATTGCCATTTTAAGAGTTCTTGGTATTGGTGTGGCTGATAATGTTAATACATTGATATTTTTAGTTAATTCTTTAATTTTTTCTTTTTGAGAAACTCCAAATCTTTGTTCTTCGTCTACTACTAATAAACCCAAATTTTTGTATTTGATTTTTTCATTAAATAATTTATGAGTGCCAAATAATAAATCTATTTTTCCTTCTTCTAAATCTTTTGTGATTTTATTAAAATCTTTAAGACTAGTAAATCTATTAACTATTTGAATACTAATTGGAAAATCTTTAAATCTATCCAATGCGTTATCATATTGTTGCTTAGATAATATAGTTGTTGGGCATAAGTATGCAACTTGATAACCATTCATTATGGTATTAAATATAGCTCTAAAAGCAACCTCAGTTTTACCAAAGCCAACATCTCCGCATAATAATCTATCCATAGGTTTTTCGGATTTTAAATCATTTAATACCTCATTAATACATTTTAATTGGTCTTTTGTTTCTTCATATTCGAAATTATTAGCAAAAATTAATTCTTCAGGATAGTCTTTAAATTTAGGACTTTTAATTTTTGATCTTTCAGCATATAGTTTTAATAGTTCTTCGGATATATCTTTTAACTTTGCTTTTACTGATTTTTTAGTTTTATTCCAGACAGGAGAATTTAAGTGATTTATTCTTGGTGGTGTGCCATCAGCATCAGAGTATTTAAATATTGTATTTATTTTTTCAACTGGAATATATACTTTATCATTTCCAGCGTAATTTATAGTAATAAAGTCTTTTAATAATCCATTTTGACTTAATGTAGATACGCCATTATAAATACCTATTCCATGGGTAGAATGTACAACATAATCTCCTTTTTTTAATTCAGTAAAATCTTTAATTTTACGACCTATTTTGACTGCATTATTAAAACTATGTTTAATTTGTTTGTTTTCAATATCATTATCACCAATAATAATATATTTGTCTATTATAAAACCATTGTTTATCTTTTCATTTTTTAAGTAGATTTTACCTACTTCGTAGTTATTACTATCTGTAATATTAAATATTTCATATAAATAGTTAGCAGTTTTTTTATTTTGTATGAAAAATATAATTGTATGGTCCTTTATATTTTTTTCAATAAAAGTTTTTAATAATTTAAAATTTGTATTAAAGTTATCTAATGTATGACATTTTATATCTAAAGAGTTTTTATTATTAAAAGATGATAATATAACTTCATTTTTAATAGGTATTTCTTCTAAAGCAAACATATATTTATGATTTATATCTATTTCTTTTTCTTTTTTATAATTTATTATTTGCTCTTGAAGTTCTTTATAACTAGACTTTATTAATTCATCATCTATTTTAATTACGGTAGGATTATTTAATAAATTATAAATACTTGTATTTTCAGATGGATTAATTTCATCATAAGGTAGTATTTCAATTTCAGTTAGTTCCTTGATAGATAATTGACTATCAGTATCAAATTCTTTTATTTTTTCAATCGTATTACCAAAAAGTTCAATTCTTAAAGGAGTATCAAAATTATATGGGAATAAATCTATTACGAAACCTCTTATAGAGTATTCACCGGAAGATGTTACAATTGATGTTTTTGTATAACCAAATTTGTATAAAAGTTCTTCAAATGCTTCCCTATTAATATCAGTATCTTTTTTTAATTTAATTATAAGTTTATCTAAAGTTTTTTGAGACGGAACAAATTTTAAGAACCCAGTTAGATTAGTTACAATTATTTTTTGATTATTATCTTGAATTTTATTAAGGGTTTCTAATCTTTTTATTTTTAATTCTGGTGATATGGCAATCGCTACAGATGTTAAAAATTCATCCATTGGAAAAAAATATACATTGTCTGTATATGTCTTTAAGTTTTCATAATATTTTGTGGCTTGATATAGACTACTTGTCAGTACGATTATATTCTTATTATTTTGTTTTTTTAAATAATTTATATAAAGGACTTTTAATTCATCAGTTAAACCACTTATATTACTGGAAGAAAAATTTTTAAATATATCTTCAATAAATTTCATATTAATTATACTTATTCATAAGTCTTTCTATGTTTTCGTTATTTATAAAATCATTTATTATATTTTTTGTTAAATTTAAGTTATTATTCAATAATTCTAATTCTTCTTTACTAAATTTTGTTAATACAAAGTCTATAATATCATCTTTTGGCTTTGATATTCCTACTTTTAGTCTTAAAAAATCCTCGCTTTTTAATTCTTTTATAATGCTTTTAATACCATTATGGCCACCAGATGAACTATTTATTTTTAAACGAAGTATTCCAAGATCTAAATCTAGGTCATCTTGGATAATTAAAATGTCTTTTAATTCAATTTTATAATAATTTACATAATATGATACTGCAAGGCCAGATAAATTCATATATGTTGTTGGTTTAATAAATAAAACATCCTCATTGTTAATTTTAGTTTTGTATGTTAGGGCCTGTTTGTCTTCTTTCCAAATAATGTCTTTTAAATAATTATCTAACACCATATAACCAATGTTATGTCTCGTATTTTCATATTCTTTTCCGGGATTACCTAATCCAACAATTAATTTCATTTTACATCACTCCTGTAATTATTTGTCAATAGTGGTCTACTAATTTTACACTCATTTTTTCCATCTTTCATTGCCTCAATTAAAATAATTTTGCAGTCTGAATTTAAATCATTATAGGTAAATTCTAATCTTTTAATGCCAAAATGATGCTTTTGTAATAAATTGATTATATCTATTAGCCGATTAGCATGATGGACAAGATAAAATCTACCTTTTGATTTTAAAATACTTGAAGCAATTTTAATTATTTCTTCAAGGTTTATTTCAATTTCGTGCCTAGCGATAGATTTTACCATATTTTTGTTAATAAGGGAAGTATTATTGTATTTAAAATATGGAGGGTTACATGTTACGATGTCAAAACTGTTGCTTGAAAAATAATTAGACCAATTTTTAATATTGTCATTTATTAGTTGGACATTGTTTATTTTATTAATTCTAATTGATTCTGCAGCCATGTCAAAGATACATTTTTGAATCTCAATAGCAGATATTTCTTTTACTTTATTTGATAAAATAATTGGAATTGGTGCATTACCAGTGCATAAGTCAAGAAGCTTTTTATCAGTAAAATTAATTTTAACAAAATCAGCTAATAATATGGAGTCTAAGGAAAATTTAAAATAGTCTTTATTTTGGACTATTTTATAACCATAATTATATAAATCATTAATCTCATTTTTTGTCATTTACGGAAATTTCTTTCTCTTCACCATCAAAATTAATAGTGTAAGTTTGTTTTAAAATATCATTTTTTATTACTTCATATTCTTTACCATTATATTTTGTTTTTGAACCAATTTCTGGTAATAATTTGCGACAAGCTGTATATGTTTCATCTTCATAAGATAAGCAACATAGTAGTCTTCCACATGCGCCATTAATTTTAGCAGGATTTAAGGCAATGTTTTGGTTTTTGGCCATATTTATTGATATTGTATCCATATGATTTAAATAAGATGTACAGCAAAGAGGTCTACCACAAGGACCAATTCCTCCTAATTCTTTTGCCTTATCACGTACTCCGATTTGGTGAAGGTCTATACGCAATTTATATTTAGCTGCTATTAATTTTACTAATTCACGAAAATCTATACGATCATCTGCAATAAAGTTAATTATTAATTGTTTATGATCAAAGGTGAATGATGCATCAACAAATTGCATATCTAACTTTAAATCACTAGCAAATTTCTTAGCATCATTTAGGGCTTCTTTGGCTTCTTTTAAAGATTTTAAGTATAGATCGTGATCTTTTTTACTAGCAATTCTTAAAATATTTTTTAATTCATAGCTTATGTTTCGTTCTTCAACAAAAACTACTTTGCCAAATTGTTCTCCTTTTTCGGTTTCTACTATTACATAGTCATTTACTTTAACATCAATATTATTTTTATTAAAATAATATATTTTTCCTGATTCTTTAAATACTATGCCACATACCATCATATTACTTCCTCATTTCTATAAACATTTTATCTAAACATAATTCTAAATTAACATTAGATTTTATTAAAACAATTATATTATCTAATATTTTATAGGACTTTGCAAGAGATGTTAAATCTTGATTTTTATTATTTATAATTAATTGATTTTTAAATTCAGTCATTATGTTAATAATATCCTCTTTTGAATATTTAAGGATTTCTTTTTTTAAATTAATAATATCTTCAAAAGAAAGATTCAAATAGTTAAGTAATTTACTTATAATTTCAAAATTATCTTTATTATCATGAGCAATATCATATAATTCTCTAAATCTTTTGCATCTACTTTTTATAGTTGGTATTATTTTGCTTTGATCTATTGTTAATAAAAATCCGATTACGTTATCATTAGGTTCTTCCAGTATTTTAAGTAATTTGTTAAATGATGATAAATTCATTAACTCAGCGTTTATTATAAAATATATTTTATAATTACTCGTTACAGACTTGGTAAAAATAAATTTTTGTAAATCTAATACTTTATTTTTATCAATTATATTGTTTTCTGACTGAATAATGTAAACATTTGGATTATTTAAAATGTTAGATTTACTTATTATATTATTATTTTTTAATAGATTACATATGTTTTCTTCTAATTGTTCACAATTATTTGTTTCAACCAAAAAAGCATGAGATATTTTGTTCTCATTTATTTCATTTTGAAGATAATTTAGAATGTTGTTATTCATATTTATCACTCTTTCATAGAAGAAAGAAAAATGATAACGCTAACATAATTAAACCTGGAAAGCCTAGTAAAAAAACAGTTCCAATGGTGTAATAATTTATTGGGACAATTATATTAAATCCTTTTAAAATTAAGTCTAAACTATAAATTACTACTAAAGCAAAAACTAGCCTTTTAATTATTTTTATTATCATAGTTATCACATTAAAAAATATGTTTAATTGTCATTTTTTATGCGATGTTTTTTCGATCTTCAAATGCTCTTTCTAATGTTAGTGAATCTAAATAATCAAGTTCTGCTCCAACAGGAATACCATAGGATAGTCTTGAAATTTTGATATTTTCTTTCTCTAATATTTTATTTATATATTTGGTTGTCGTTTCACCTTCTATGCTAGGTTTAAGCGCAACTATAATTTCTATTTCATTATTATGTTTGCATCTTTTTATTAATCCATCAATATTAATATCATAAGGAGTAATTCCATTTATAGGAGATATCAGACCATTTAATACATGATATACGCCATTATATTTTCCCATTTTTTCAAATGCAAAGATAGTTTTGTAATCTTCTACAACGCATATTAAATTACTATTGCGGGCAGGGTTATCACATATATGACATTTTTTTTCAGAGGTTAAATTACCACATATTTCACATGGATGTAAATTTTTCTTAGCATCTATCATTGTTTTTGAAAACAACTTAATTTCATCTTCAGATGAATCTATTATTGCTAGTGCAAGTCTTTCGGCTGATTTTTCTCCAATGCTGGGTAATTTCTTAAAATATTCGATTAGTTCTTCTAAAACTTTTGGATATATCATTTTACATTAACCCATTTAATCCCTTAGCATATGCTCCTAGTTTAGTTTCAGTGTCTTTTTCAACTTTTTTAAACGCATCGTTTAAAGCAATTTTTAACATGTCTTCTAAAGCATCTATGTCATCAGCGTCTTGGATTATTGATTTATCAATCTTAATATTTAAAACTTCTTTTTTTCCATTGATTTTTACGTATACTGCTTGTGAGGTTGCATCATATTCTGTATTATTTATCTCCTCTTGTTTTTTTTGAATGTCCCTTTGCATTCTTTGAGCTTGCGCCATTAAATTTTGCATATTCATAATTGTTTTTCCTTTCTAATTTACTTCTATTATATCATCATTAAAAACTGACATAGCACTTTTTAAAACATTTTCCTTAGAATCATCAGTCGGTTCTTCAATGTAATTATATTTTTTATCTTTATTACTAATAAATTGTTCCTTTTCTTTTTTCCAATCAACCTCTGACAAACAAACAAATTTTAATTCCATTTTTTCGGATTTATTGAATTCTTGTTCAAGATATCTACTTGATTCATTAAATAAAATAGCGGTGGATGGAGATTTATGAGAGAACAATACATTAGTTGGAGATACAACTTCAATGTTTATATCTTCTATTAGTGATAAAATTTCAACATTATTATTTATGGTTTCTTTATTTATAAATGATTCCCAAGATTTTTTAAATTTATTTTTTTCTGGTTTACTTGCATTATAAAACGAATTATTTATTCTGATTTTAATTTTTTCATCTATTTTATCGGTGTTTAGAATGTTTTCTTGTTTTGATTTTGTATCATTAATTTCTTGGTTAATATTTTGATTTTCTTTTTCCAAAATTATTTCCCGGGAAATAATTTGAGGCTTTTTATCAAATTTTATATAGCTTAATAGTACTATTTTTAAATATGTTAAGGCATCAGCTTTATTATAACAAGTAACTAATTCACTGGCTAACTTTTTTAATTCCTCTATTGTAAAATTATTCTGGTTTCCATTAATTGAATTAATTTCTAATTCATATATATAATTTAGCAATTTAGAAATTAGCAGATTTATATCTAAGCCTTTTTTATAATACTCATTAAATATCTCTTCTAACCTATTCACATTATTATCTATCATGCAATTAAATATTTCATTTACATCATTATTAGTCAATACACCAAATGTTTTCTCAATTAATTCAACGTTTATTTCAATATTTTCCTTTGATAATTGATCAAGTAGACTTAAAGCATCACGCATACCACCATCAGATAACATTGCTAGATATAATGCTGCTTCGTCCGTAATCATAATATTTTCTGCATTTGAAATTCGTATAATATTATCTTTTATAACATCGTTGGATATTTTTTGAAAATTATACCTCTGGCATCTTGATAAAATAGTAATAGGAATCTTTTGTATTTCAGTTGTTGCTAGTATGAATATAACGTGCTTGGGTGGTTCTTCTAATATTTTTAAAAAAGCATTCCAAGCACTTTGTGATAGCATGTGTACTTCATCAATAATATATATTTTATATTTACTGTAAGTAGGTAGTATTTTTGCATTTTCTCTTAAGTCTCTAATTTCATCTACACCATTATTAGACGCAGCATCAATTTCAATAATATCTGGACTTTGTTCATAATTAAGGCAAGCATTGCATGTATTGCAAGGAATACCATCTTTTGCATTTTCACAATTTATTGTTTTGGCAAAAAGTTTTGCTGTACTAGTTTTACCAGTACCACGTGGCCCAGCAAATAAATAAGCATGAGCCAATTTATCATTAATAATCGAATCAATTAATAATTTTTTAATATTATCTTGACCATAAAGATTATTAAAGTCTTGAGGCCTATATTTACGATATAATACTTTGTAAGCCATATTAACCACCTGATATATATTATAACATATTTATCATTCTTTTATCGTTTGTTTTGCCAAAAATTTTTAATTATTTTTTTATATTCAATATTAAACTTCTCTACTAGATTGTTATCAGTATTCATGCATAAAAAATCAGTTTTATTATACTGCTTTTTTTCTTTATATCTTGGAAGAAAGTAATATACTTTGTCAATCCTGCTTTCTTTAATAACTGTTTTGCACATTTCACATGGTTCTAATGTAACATATAATGTGCAGTTGCTAATTCTCCAATTTTTTAATTTTTTATTTGCCTTTATTATCGCAATAATTTCTGCATGATCGATTGTTTTATTTGTTTTATTTCTGCTGTTACACGCTTTAGCAATTATTTTATTTTTATGTACAATCAAAGCAGCAACTGGGGTTTCGTCTTGTTTCTTACTTTTTTTCAACAATTTATATAATTCTATTATAATTAATTTAGTATCCATTTTACTCCTGAACTAAGTTAATTATTTCATAATTAACGCCATTTACCTTGCGATAAATGTTTTCTACTTCATAGAAGTCTTTGACTTCTCCATAGACCAACTTC
>ODAJ014749797.1_pt1 | contig 22977 bp, 31 predicted proteins | sample 1539241 | NCBI WGS metagenome assembly ODAJ01 (sample SAMN02144231, study PRJEB22623) | gut metagenome | biome: sheep rumen | host: Ovis aries | place: New Zealand | reverse complement strand
ATCAACGATAGAGGCGTCCTGATCGATAAGAAGCTGGTGGAGCAGGCAATTACCTGTGACATGATGCTTTCCGAAGAGATGACAGCAAAGGCATACGAACTGACCGGCCTTGAGAATCCGAACTCTGTATCGCAGCTGAAAGGCTGGCTGACGGAGCGAGGGATCGATGTGGACAGCCTTGGAAAAAAGAACGTAACGGCACTCATCAAAGACCTGGATAAGCACAGTATTGATAGCGAGGCATTGGAGATGATGCGGCTCAGGCTGCAGATGGCGAAGTCTTCCGTCAAGAAATATCAGGCGGCGGATCGATACATCTGCCTTGATGGTCGGGCGCATGGTCTGTTCCAATTCTCTGGCGCAAACAGGACACAGCGCTGGGCCGGACGCGGAATCCAGTTGCAGAATCTTCCGCAAAACCATATCAGCACGCTGGATGAAGCACGGGAGTTGGTGAAGCTCGGATGCTTCGACATGGTCGAAAGCATCTACGGAAACACACCAGACATCCTGTCACAGCTGATTCGAACCATGCTGATTCCGAAAGAAGGCTGTGAGTTTATCGTGGCAGACTTTTCCGCCATCGAAGCTCGCGTGCTGGCCTGGTTGGCCGGGGAGCAGTGGCGAATGGATGCCTTCAAGCGTGGAGATGACATTTACTGCGCATCGGCCTCACAGATGTTCGGAATGCCCGTTGTCAAGCACGGGATCAATGGCGAGCTGAGACAGAAGGGAAAGGTCGCGGAGCTGGCCTGCGGCTACGGCGGGGCGGCTGGAGCCCTGATCAGTATGGGGGCACTCGATATGGGCTTGTCCGAGGAGGAACTGCCGGGTCTGATCGACGACTGGCGCACAGCCAATCCGCATATCGTGCAGTTCTGGTGGGATGTGGAGAAGGCAGCCATGGATACCGTGAAGGATCATCGGGAGCGTAACGTCGGCAAAATAGGTTTTCAATTCTATGCCAATACGCTGTGGGTCGTACTGCCATCCCGAAGAAAACTCGCATACATTAAACCGAGACTGCAGCCTAACCGATTCGGCCGTATGGCTATGACATTTGAATCTTTGAATGCCGCAAACAAGTGGAGCCGTGGAGAAACGTACTCTGGAAAGTTGGTAGAAAACTGCACGCAATCTACAGCCCGCGATCTGTTGGCCGAAGCCATGTGGCGCATGGAGCTGGCCGGGCTCGACATTGTGGGGCACGTTCATGATGAGGTTATTCTGGAAGTCCCGAAAGGCGAAATAACGGTGGAGGATGTTTGCTCTATCATGAATCAGAATCCGACATGGGCAGACGGACTTGTTCTTTCCAGTGCGGGGTACCGTGGGGACTACTACTTCAAGGATTAAGCCCTGCCGATGCAGCAAGATTTTCATAGGCAGCTACTGATATTTCGTGCCCTGAAAAATCTTATAAGTGGAGGAACATTAGAATAGGAGGCCGTCATGGGTAGAAAGAAGAAAGAGAAAGTCGGAAGCTTTGACCGGATTGGCGAAGAAGTCAATCTGGAAAAGTGCCCGGAGTGTGTGGAGCATCCGGACTGCTTTGCCTGGATGGATGGAAGATGCACAGCCCTGAAGGAAAGCGGAGGTCGGGGCTGTGTTTTTTATTGCACTGCTGAAAAGGCAATCGCTGAGGCGCGGGTGTGTTTCAGAAAGCTGATGGAGCAACACCGGACAGATTTGATTCAGAAATACTTCAAGTCATTATCCGCGCTTGGTCTGCTGGATGAAGAAATCGACGCGGTATGCCGGGCGGTGGATCAGCTGTCGGATCAGATGCCGGAGCAATCCGTCGATCTGGCGGGAGATGCACAGTGCAATGCAGGTGGAGAGGAGGGCACAGATGGAGCAGATGATAGGTGCCGTGATCCCGTGGGGTCTTAACGGCACAGCACGGGATGATCCTTATACGGATCTTGCATCCGCTGTTGTTGCACAGGCTGCAAAGGACTATATCAAAATCTTAAGAAAGCTGTGGAAGAAGGACATAACGGTCCAGGCGAGGAGAGAGTTGTTCCTTGGGAAACTGGACCTGGAGAGCTTCTTTCATTCTGCGTGGTATGAGATGCTGACGGATGTGGATCCGGATTTTTTGCTCTCAAAATGTAACTGTACAGCCTTGGAGCAGGAAAAGGAATTCAGTCGAAAACAGGCAGAAAAGCGAAGCAGAAGGCTTGTCGATAAACAGAAGAATACAACTACTGAGCAGGAGGAAAAAGTACATGAAACAAGGCAGAGCATTACCTGAGGTGCTGAAAGAGCTGCAGCATCAGAACAATATGAAACAGGATTTCATCGGTCCGGCGCAGGCGTTCATGTTGGAGCCTGATGGCCGGACTTTTCGTATTCGGCATCAGAACACAGGGGCAGAGGAGACCTTCGGGACGACGGACCTCTTTCACAGACAGGTTGGCAGTACGCTTGGTATCCCGGCGAAATACTATGACCTGATGCGACAGCAGAAACCGGAACTCCTGGCGGAGAACGTGAATAGCTGGTTTGCAGACCGGGAGCAGTCGTACATGATTCGCAGCATGGATTATGGTTCCGGCAGAGTTGCCAGGGCACTGCTGTCCGACCGGTATCGCCGGATTGATAACCTGGAGGTAGCGGCAGCTGTGCTTCCTCTATTCGCGGGCAAGGAAGAGATGGAAGTGGTCTCAACAGAAGTTAGCCCCAACCGGCTGTATCTGAAGATCGTCAATAAGCGTCTGGAGTTGGAAGTTGTTCCCGGCGACTATGTACAGGCTGGTGTGGTGATTTCCAATTCTGAGGTAGGCCTTGGCGCTGTATCCGTCCAGCCGCTGGTTTATCGTCTGGTCTGTACCAACGGTATGGTGGTGAACGACTTTGGAGAACGCCGTGCCCATGTCGGCCGAGCGGTGAAAGCCCTGGAGGACAGTTTTCAACTGTACTCGGATGAAACCATGGAGGCGGAGGATAAAGCCTTTATGCTGAAACTTCGGGATACAACAATGGCTGCACTTGAGGAGGCGAGGTTTGCACAGATCGTCGGACGGCTTCAGGAAAGCACGCAGGCAAGGATCACAGGCAGGGTGCAGGATGTGATCGAACTGACGGGTAAAGCTTATGACCTGAATCAACCGGAACAGGATAGTATCCTGAACTACCTGATACAGGGCGGCGACCTGTCCCTTTATGGCTTATCCAATGCCATCACGCGTGCCAGCCAGGATGTAGATTCCTACGACCGGGCAACAACGCTCGAGGGCATCGGCTGGCAGGTGGCAACCATGCCAGAGACCCAGTGGAAGGAGATCAACAGCCATGTGTCATGAGCATCATTACCCAAGAGGGTATCGTGATGATGAGGAATTATATGTCTACGATCAGTGCTGTGATAACTGTTGCAATGCCCATTGCCCCATGGAATATCCAATGTCGTTAGAGGAGTATCTCGAAGAATGCGGCTGTGTGCCGGATGGCTATGATCCGGAAGAGGAAGCTTTGAAAATGGCTGAGGTTACAGAGCGCCGGAAGGAAGACGCAATCCTCAAAGAGGATGAGCCGACCTGGTGTATCTACTGGAAAGGACGGAGAGACTGCAGGTGAGGGAATATGTCATAGAAAACGAGTTTGTCAAAGCCGTTCGGGCAGCGGGCGGCGTGGCATACAAGCTGACCAGCCAGACCGCTAATGGGCTGCCGGATCGCCTGGTTTTGTTCTTCCCGGCAAAGACTATCTTTGTGGAGCTGAAAGCACCGGGAAAAATGCTGAGGCCGCTGCAGCGAAAGCGCCGGTATCAGCTCATGAAACTGGGTTTCCCGGTGTTGTGTATCGATCGACTTTCACAGATAAAACCAGCGATCAAAGCGATTTTGGATTGGATACCCGGCACCCCTTTTCCGGAGGGAATCGGTGCCAGAATACCGGAGCTGGAGATTGCGCAGCTGCCATCAGACCAGGGAAGCCTCACCGACCTGAATGATTACGGAGATACCCTGGAAGCAGAAGACCCGTCAGAGCTGGCGGGCTTTTTTCATTTAGAGGAGGGAGGTGATGCCCTATGAAGTTCGTGCCGCATGAGTATCAGCAGTATTGTATCGATTATATTCGAGACCACAAAGTATCTGCACTATTCCTGGACATGGGCTTGGGTTAGGCAAAACAGCCATCACACTGACAGCTCTCCGCGAGCTGATGCTGGATGATGTATCTGTATCCAAAGTCCTTGTGATTGCACCTCTGCGTGTCGCCCGTGATACCTGGCCTGCAGAAGTAGATAAATGGGATCACCTTGTAGATCTGGATGTCTCGGTCATCGTGGGAACCGTGAAGGAGCGGACGGCAGCCATCAATCGCAGTGCAATGATCTATGTGGTCAACCGCGAAAACGTGAAATGGCTGATTGAGTACTATGAAAAGAATGGGCTGCGATGGGACTTCGATTGCATCGTAATTGATGAGCTGAGCAGCTTCAAAAACTATCAGTCACAGAGGTTCAAGTGGCTGCGGAAGGTGCGACCTTTTGTGAAACGCTGGATCGGGCTCACTGGCACACCGACATCCAATGGCCTCATGGATCTATGGGCAGAGATCGGTATCCTGGACGGCGGGGAGAGGCTGGGCCGCTTCATCGGTCGGTATCGGGACGCTTATTTTAAAGCAGGTTCCATGAACCCAGCAACAGGCGTGGTCTTTTCCTATGTTCCTCGCCCCGGCGCTGAGGAACAAATCTATGAGAAGATTGCTGACATGACGATCTCTATGAAGGCGCTGGATTATCTGGATATGCCGGAGTGCATCTATGTAAACCATGAGGTGGAGATGTCAGAGCCGGAGCGAAAACTGTACGACCAGCTCAAGCAGGATCTTATTATCCCTCTGGAGGATGGAGATATCGACGCAGCCAATGCGGCGTCCTTGTCAAATAAACTCCTGCAGATGAGCAATGGCGCGGTGTATGACGAAAACGCTGAAACACGGGTCATTCACAGCCGGAAGCTGGAAATGCTGGAGGACCTGATTGAAGCTGCCAATGGGCAGTCGGTACTCATTGCCTACTGGTTCAAGCATGACCGGCAGCGCATTTGGGAGCATCTGACTGCCTGCGGATATGCTCCACGGGATATCCGTGAGTCTGCGGATATTACAGATTGGAACGCAGGAAAGATTCCGGTTGCTTTGATTCACCCGGCATCGGCCGGTCATGGCCTGAATATCCAAGCAGGCGGTCATATCCTGATTTGGTTTGGACTCACATGGAGCCTGGAGTTGTACCAGCAGACGAATGCACGCCTCTGGCGGCAGGGACAGAAGCAGACCGTTACGGTGCATCACATCGTGACAAAGAATACCGTGGATGAGGATGTGCTGGCAGCTCTGGCATCAAAGGATGTCACGCAGGAGAAACTGATCGCCGCTGTAAAGGCGCGGCTGTGAGCAGGATATACGGAAACAATGCAGTTTTATTAGCAGAACAACAGACCGGGGATTGCCTTTAAGCACCTCGGTCTTATTTTTTGCCCGTCCGGAGGTGATTCAATTGGGACGTAAAAACAGACGAAAGAAAAAGGAATACAGGGATCGGCTGGGATTCAATCCAGGGAAGTATGTATCAAGGTACAGGAATACTCCTGTGGTACATACGCCATTGTATGAGAACACTGAGATCAGAGCACCACATCGCGGGGATATCTGGTTTGCGGATTTGGGCTGTCATCCTGGAACAAGTATTCAGGCAGGATGCAGGCCAGTGCTTATTGTCTCCAACGATATCGGAAATACGTATGCGGGCACGCTCAATGTTCTGCCAATGACCAGGCATCTGAAAAAGCCGGAGCTGCCTTGCCACAAGGAACTGAATCCAAAGGCTGTTGGTGATCTGAAGCAGGAGCTGAATGCCTCCATGATTTTGGCCGAACAGATCACAACGATCAGCAAGCTGCAGCTGCGAAATTATGTCGGCAGAGTGGCTGACGCCGATCTGCTTGTAGCCATAGACCAGATAATCCGGGAGCAACTGGGGTTATCAGGTCCAGATCGTCATGACAATGATCATCACAGCACGAAAAACAAGGAGTGTGATTGCAATGACCACAAGTAAGGTGAACTTTGTGAATATCCCGCAGGAGCTGAAGAACAACGCTTCCTTCTGCGTGTGGAAAATGGAGAAGCGGCAAGGGAAGCCGACAAAGGTACCCTATAACCCGAAGACCGGTGCGCTGGCCAGGACCAACGATCCGTCCACGTTTTCGGATTTCGGCACTGCCATGAAGACCTATGCGCTGGGCGGTTGGGACGGGATCGGGTACCGTGTGTCCGAGGGGATCGGCGCGATTGATATCGACCACTGCATCCGTGAGGATGGTTCTTTGAATGATGTGGCGGCATCCATCATGTCCTTCTTTCCGGATGCCTATTTTGAACGGTCTCCCTCCGGTACTGGCCTGCGCGGCTTCTTCCGCCTCTCACCGGATTTTGCCTATGACAAGACTGTGTACTACATCAACAACCGGAAGCATGGTCTGGAGGTTTACCTGCCTGGTGCCACAAACCGTTTCGTGACGGTGACGGGTGATGTGTACCGCTCGGGTTCGGTTACCCGGAATGACGAGGCGCTGCAGAATGCGCTGGATACCTTTATGCGCCGGGCAAACCGGGTGGAGGGAAGCCGGATTGAAGCGTGTTCCTATCTGGATGACGACGCTGTGATCGAGCACGCATCTCGTTCGGAATCCGGTGAAAAGTTCAAGATGCTGTATGAAGGCCATTGGGAAGAGGGCTACGACAGCCAGTCGGATGCGGACATGGCATTGGTGTCCATCCTGGCTTTCTGGTGCGGAAACGTGGAGGAGCAGATCGACCGCATTTTCAGGACCTCCGGCCTTATGCGTGAGAAGTGGGACAGAAGGACCGGGGACAGCACCTACGGTCAGATCACAATCCGAAATGCGGTGGCGTCCAACGATACCATCTATGTGCCTATCCGGGATCTCGGTACGGCAGAGGAGGAGTTTTCCGATCTGGACGAAGAGGAGCAGCACGCCGCATTCCGGCCGGACCTTTCTCACGTCACACTGACGCTGGAGGAGATGAAGCCGCACACGAATCCCAGATATCAGAGGGATGAGATCGGCATCGGGAACGCTTTTGCCGATTACTTCAAGCCCATCGCCAGGTTCAATGCGGACCGTGGAATCTGGTATGTCTATGACGGACAGGTATGGCAGCCGGACGAGAATGCTCTGGCGGTGGCGGAGCTGGCAAAGAATCTCGCGGATCAGCTTTACTCCTTTGCCCTTCACATCAAGGACGAAGATACCCGAAACCGGTATATCAAACGGGTCCAGAAGCTGCAGCTCAGAAAGCACCGGAAAACAATGGTAGAGGATGCAAAGTCTGTCTATCCGGTCAGGATGAGTCTGTTCGATTCCAGCAAGTATCTGTTCAACTGTGAGAACGGAACGCTGGATCTGAATACGCTGTCTTTCCGATCGCACGATCCGGGTGACTTTATCACCAAGATCAGTCCGGTGACCTACGATCCGGAGGCAACTTGTCCCCGCTGGGATCAGTTTGTCGATGAGGTGATGCAGGGCCGCAGCTCGGTATCCCGGTATCTGCAAAAGGCAGTCGGCTATTCTTTGACCGGTGATACCTCGCTGGAGTGTCTGTTTATCATGTACGGACCGACGACCAGAAACGGGAAGACGACCACCATCGAGACGATTCTCAGGCTCATGGGTGAGTATGGCCGGTCCGCAAAACCGGACATGCTGGCATCGAATTTCCGTGGCCCTAGCAATGGAGCTCCTTCCGAGGATGTCGCCCGGCTTGCCGGAGCTCGTTTTGTGGGTATTTCCGAGATGGAGCAGAAGCTGACGATCAATGCATCCCTGACCAAACAGCTCACCGGGAACAACCGGATTACAGCGCGGTTCCTGCATGAAAACTCTTTCGAGTTCCAGCTGCAGGCGAAGATCTTCATCGACACCAATCATCTACCCAACGTGACGGACCAGACGTTGTTTGAATCTGGTCGTCTACTGATCATTCCCTTCAATCGTCACTTTGAAGAGCATGAACAGGACAAAGGCCTCAAGACAACGCTCTCTGACCCGGCAGCGCTTTCCGGCATCCTCAACTGGGCGGTGGAGGGTTACCGACTGTTCAAGGAGGAAGGCTTGGAACCGCCTGATGATGTGAAAACAGCAACGGCTCAGTACCGGCAGGACTCCGATCGTATCAGTCAGTTTATCGACTCCTGGCTGGAGGAAGGGAAGGACGAAGACGGGGATAAGTATCAGGTGCCCTGCAAAGCAGCCTACCGTGTGTATGCCCGTTGGTGTGAGGAGATGAACTATCGTCCGGACAACTATAAGAACTTCCGCGCTGCCATGGAGAAAGCGTATATGGTGGATACGAGACGGCCGAAAGCAGGAGGGGAGAAGACTCCGCTGATTATCGGGGTTCGCCTGCGCAAGGAGGAAGTAGGCGCTGAAGATGAGGACCAGGATGCCTTTGTGCCTTTGGCGGATGAGAATTGTAAGGTGTGACATTGGTTTGGAGGGCGGACTGATACCAGCTCGAAAACGGACCTGGAACCAGTCATGGTACCATCCGGGAAAGTTGTGAAAGCTGAAAACCTATTTTTCTTATTTTACTTTCTCCCCTATAGAATTATATTTTTAACTTTCCCATCTTTCCCATAATAGAAAAAATAAAGAAATATAAGAGAAATAAAGAAGGGTATAGCTATTCATCCTATGGTCTTATAGGCTCCGAAGCCTTGTGAGAATACCGGATTGCCTGAGGCTACGAATTGTGCCTGCCAACTGTGTAAGAAGCGACAAGGTTGGCAAGGGCAAAGGGGAGCTGGGCAAGTGTGGCCGGACCGGAAGGCCAGTGGTGAACAGCAGAAAGGAATAGAGAATGAAAATCATCACTTGTGAACAGGTAAGCAATGGCCATCCCGATAAGATCTGCGATCAGATCGCAGATGCGATTGTGACGGATTGCTTGCAGCACGACAAAAACAGCCGTGTGGCGATTGAGGTCCTGATCAAGGACAGCCACATCATCATCGCCGGTGAGCTGACGAGCACTCATAAGCCGGATTACCGGAAGCTGGTGTATGAGGTATTCGAGAGGATCGGCTTTGACCGTGTTGGCGGGATGCAGTTTGATCCGCTGTACGCCGGTCCGGATATCGGCATCCTAGTGAAGGAACAGAGCGCAGATATCGCCCTCGGTGTGGACAGAGGAGGCGCGGGCGATCAGGGCATGATGTACGGATATGCGACAAACGAGACGGCGGAGCTTCTGCCGATCCCCTTCGTGGTAGCGACCCGCTTCCTGGAAATCCTGAAGAACCATCCGAGTAAGATGTTCCGGGCGGATGCAAAAGCCCAGGTCAGCTTCGACTACGACACCGGTAAAATTACGACCTTCCTGTGCAGCGTCCAGCACAGCCCGGATGTGGAGCCTGCGGATTTTCGGCATATCATCGAAGGCATTATGGTGTTGGCTGCCTGTGAGAACGGCCTGAACACGGACTTTGAGAAACTGGTCAATCCGACCGGCCGTTTCGTGATCGGCGGAAGTTTCGCGGATTGCGGCGTGACCGGCAGGAAGCTGGCCTGCGATACCTACGGTGGGGTTGGACACATCGGCGGAGGAGCCATGAGCGGGAAGGACCCCAGCAAGGTAGACCGTTCCGGTGCGTATGCGGCACGGAAGATCGCGGTGGATATCGTGAGAGCCGGGTATGCAGATAAGGCGGAAGTCCAGATCGCCTATGCCATTGGCGTGGCGGAACCCGTCAGTGTGTATGTGGAGACCTTTGGAACAGAGCATCAGGACCGGCGCTTCATTGAACAGTACGTCCGGGAAAACTACGATCTGACACCGAGAGGCATTATTCAGAAGCTGGGGCTTCTGGATGTGGACTATAACCTGGTGAGCGCTTATGGGCACTTTGGGAAGAAGGGGCTTCCCTGGGAACAGTAAAACAATCCGGTAGCTGATTGAACGTGGCCAGCATGAGAATCTGAAAAAATAAAAAAGTTTTTTTCGACTACTGATATTTTAGCCTCTGAAAAATCCTATTAGTAGAGGGACTTAAAAACCTCCCCTGTGGCTGGCGGACCAATCATCCACCCAAACGATACAGAACGATACGAGCGATTTGGACCCGGCCAGTCCACAGGGTTTACAGAAGCAGTAGGTAACAGGGAGGAAGCAGCTATGCCGTCAAGACCTAACACACCCTGCCGTCATCCAGGCTGCGCTGCCCTCGTTCCCTACGGACAGAAGTACTGTGAGCTGCACAAGCCACAGCACCCAGAGGAGGTGCGGTCGGCAGCAGGCCGAGGCTATGGCAAGGCATGGCAGAGGGCACGTAAGCGTTACCTTGAGGCGCACCCTTTCTGCGTGCAGTGCATGAAGGAAGGCAAGTACGTCAAGGCAACAGACGTGGACCACATCGTTCCTCACAGAGGAGACAAGAAGCTCTTCTGGGATGAGAGTAACTGGCAGGCGCTCTGCCACAGCCATCACTCCATCAAGACACGGAATGAGGATCAGACACCGGAATATCATTTTTGAAATGACGGAGTTTACTTTTACGCTACCTGAACAGTGATTTGGGAGCGAGAAAGTAAACTTTTTCTCTGTCTGGCGAGGCCCCTGGGGGGTGGGTCACTTCTCTGTGGTGAAGTCCCACGGAGACCGCCGCCCCCTCTCGCGTTAAAATCCGCGAAATTGTAAGGGGCCTACCCCTGCCGGGCCGGTGGAACTGGAAAATGTACCAGGCCATCGGATTCAAAAAGCGCCGGTTTTCCTTAGAGGAACTGCGGTTTTGCGGATTTTGGCAACGTATCGAAGCCTGACCGAATTTCGTCACAAAACCGCACCCGAAACATCCGGAAATCAAAGGAAAACATGATGGAAAGGGCCGGTTTTCGAGGAAATCATCAAAGAAGTGCAAACAGCAAAGTTGACCGGAGGAAGGCGTGTGAAACAAGAGCAGAAAGAGCTGATCCGCTCCCTTCGGCTGCAGGGCTGGGGATATAAGCGGATCGCAAAGGAGCTGCGGCTCAATCGGAATCAGGTGCAGCTGTACTGCAAGACCCACGGCCTTGCCGGTGCGGGCGAATTCGTAAAGTTGAACCTGCCCATCTGGTATGAGCAAAACGACCGGTGCATCATCTGCGGCGAGAAGCTGGACCGGAAACAGCGCGGCAGAACGAAGCGGTTCTGTTCCGGGAAATGCCGCACGAAATATTACCGGGCAAAGAAACAAGATGAGGAGGAAGCTCATTGGTTATGAAAAAGCAGACGCTGGAGGATAAGCTGGAAGCAGTGCAGGACGACAATGTGAATCATCCGGCGCATTACACCTACGGCTCTATTGAAGTCATCGATGTGATCGAAGGCCTGGGGCTTCCGTACCATCTCGGCAATGCGGTGAAATACATTGCAAGGGCAGGACATAAGGATCCGGAGAAAACAACCGAGGATCTTCAGAAGGCAGTTTGGTACCTGAACCGGTATATCGCGCTGCTGGAGAAAGAGCAGGAGGCGCGACATGAAGGTTGAGATACCATCACAGCACCGGGTGCTTGGCCGCTATGGCGCGGACGCTCAGGCCATGGTGCATTGTGAGGAACTTGCAGAGCTGATCCAGGCTATCAGCAAGATGCGCAGGGCACGGAATGGCGGACAGGATGACGCAGAGGCTTACGACAATCTGGTCGAGGAAATAGCGGATGTCCTGATCTGCCTGGAACAGATACAGACTATGTATGAGATCCCAAATCATACGATCCAGGGCATGATCTTTCAGAAGTGCGCAAGGCAGGAGGCAAAACTCAATGAATCTGCTTGAAGCATTTATCCGGGATGAGATCTTCATCGACTTTGGCGCAGATGTCCTATACGGCAGCGACCAGTGCAATGTGTCTTTCCCATGCCGTTTTCAGACTGTAACCTTCCAGCTCATGGCGACAAATGGTCTCAGCCAAATCGCAGACCGTATCCGGAAGGACTTGGGGTTTGCACCGATGCATCCCATGGACGAGTATACCGACGACACCTGTGATAACGACGGCTGGTACGACTTCTATGTGGGAATCAACGGGTATACGGAAAGCCATATGGACAGTTGCATTGAATTCGTTGTGGTAAACAGCAACTCTCCGGATGAAGAGGAGCGGTACACCATCGACCTGACAGAGGAAGAGCAGAGAACTGTGTTTTCCTGCCTGGATGAGCAGTGCCGAAAACACCTGGAGAAATCCTGTGAGGATCTGCTGGCAGAGGCAGAGAAGCAGATGGAGGAGAAGTACAGTTGAAAATCATCAAGCGGGACGGAAGTGAAGTCCCATATGACTATCGAAAAATCATTCGGGCCATTGATGCCGCCAATCAGGATGTGGCCGTCGAGGACCGGATCAGTGATACGCAAAAAGAGAACATCGCCAGTCGGGTAGAGAAGAGATGTGAAGCGCTGAGCCGGAGTGTGAGCGTCGAAGAAATCCAGGACATGGTGATCGATGAACTGGATCAGGCCGAGGCACACAGGCTTGCCAGGCACTACAGCGATTACCGTCTGCGGCATGAGCTGCTCCGAAAACAGAACAGCACGGATGCCAAGATTTTGTCTCTCCTCCGGCATGACAATGAGCTGGCCAAGCAGGAGAACGCCAACAAGGATCCTATCATCAACAGCACGATGCGGGATTACCTGGCGAGCGAGGTCTCCGAGGACATCTGCCGGAGATACATCTTTCCGGAGGATGTGATCAAAGCCCACGATGAAGGCATGATCCATATCCACGATATGGGTTATGTCTCCGGGCCGATCAGCAACTGTGAACTGGTGAATCTTGAAGACATGCTCCAGAACGGCACGGTGATCACGGATACCCTGATCGAAAAGCCGCACAGCTTTTCCACGGCCTGCAACATCGCCACTCAGATCATCGCGCAGGTGGCGTCCAACACTTACGGCGGCCAGACCATCAGCCTGGCCCACCTGGCTCCTTTTGTCGATGTATCCCGCCAGAAATATAAGAGCGAGATCAAGGACGAGTTCCTGGCCATCGGCAGGGAATATACCGAAGATGAAGTCAATCGTATGGCGGAGATGCGGGTGCGCAAAGAAGTGCAGCGCGGCATCCAGACCATCCAGTATCAGATCCAGACGCTCCTTACCACCAACGGGCAGACGCCTTTCGTCTCTGTGTTTATGTATTTGGATGAAGTGGAGCCTGGACAGACGCGGGATGATTTGGCGCTGATCATTGCAGAAACCCTGAAGCAGCGACACGAGGGCATCAAGAACGAAGTCGGCGTGTGGGTCAGCCCGGCGTTCCCCAAACTGATCTACGTCCTGGATGAGGACAACATTACCGAGGACGCGCCGTACTATTACCTGACCGAGCTGGCGGCCAAGTGCTCAGCGAAACGCATGGTGCCGGATTACATCAGCGCCAAGGTGATGAAGCAGCTGAAGAACGGGGATGTGTACACCTGCATGGGCTGCCGGGCATTTTTGACACCGGATACCGTAGGCTTGAATCCGGATGGCAGCCACAAGTACTATGGCCGCTTCAATCAGGGAGCGGTGACGATCAACCTGGTGGACGTGGCCTGCAGCGCGGAAGGCGATGAGGATAAGTTCTGGAAACTCATGGAAGAGCGGACCGAGCTTTGCCACAAGGCGCTCCGCATCCGGCATGAGACCCTGCTGGGGACACCTTCCGATGTCGCTCCGATCCTCTGGCAGTATGGAGCAATCAGCCGTCTTGGAAAAGGCGAGAAGATCGACCGGCTGCTGTATGACAACTACAGTACCATCAGCCTCGGCTATGCCGGGCTCTGCGAGTGTGTGTATCGGATGAAGGGTGTCAGCCATACAGATCCTGTCGGTCATGACTTTGGCATCGCCGTCATGAAGTTCCTGAACAAGAAGACAGCCCAGTGGCGTGAAGCGGAGAACATCAGCTACAGCCTTTATGGCACGCCTATGGAATCCAGCACGTATAAATTCGCCCGCTGTCTGCAAAAGCGTTTCGGTAAGATTCCGCATGTGACGGATAAGAATTACATCACCAATTCCTATCACGTTCATGTGACGGAACCGATTGACGCTTTTACAAAGCTCTCCTTTGAGGCGGAGTTTCAGGCGCTCAGTCCTGGCGGCGCGATCTCCTATGTGGAGGTCCCCAACATGCAGAACAACATTCCTGCGGTGCTGGCCGTCATGCGATTCATTTACGACAACATCATGTATGCCGAACTGAACACCAAGAGTGATTACTGTCAGGTCTGCGGCTATGATGGCGAAATCAAGATCGTGGAGGACGATGGGAAGCTCGTCTGGAAATGCCCGAACTGCGGCAACCGGGACGAGAAGCGGATGAATGTGTGTCGCCGTGTCTGCGGGTACCTGGGCACCAACTACTTCAACCAGGGCAGAACGCAGGAGATTGCTGAGCGGGTACTGCATCTGTAAAGATGCCGCAGCTGCGTTTTGAAGAATCAAAATAAGGAGGACAAAACCTATGAAGAGACTGATACTGGAAGCGCCCTGGTACACCTACCAGAAGAAAGTGAAGGCGCTGTTCGAGCGCGACCCTGCCATTCATGTCGGAGAGATCGTCGAGCTGGAGGATGGCAGCTCGGATTACCTGTTCGATATCGAAGTCAGGGATCATGAGAAGTTCCTGGCCATGGATCGCGTCTTTCCCAAGTGTGTCCAGTTTGGCAATGTGATCCTGGCTATCAACCTGTACGATGAGGAGAACGACACCGGAACCGCTGACGTCGTTGCTCTTTATGAGACCATTTTCAGGGGAAACCCCATTGTGAAGGATGTCCGGCTGGCTCAGGATCCTACGGGAACGGCGCACGGCTTTGTCCGTTTCCAGCCGGAGGTAATCCAGTTTTTTGACGATGACCTCTATGATTATGATGGCAACTGGTCCGGCCTTGCACAGGATATCGCCCGTGAGGTGTTCCAGGATGAGACTCGCGGTATTCATTTCTGTACTGCACCTGTTGCCGCGAATGGGACAGGCGAGTAATCATGAATTATGCGGAGATCAAGAAGGTAGACATCGCCAACGGTCCTGGTGTCCGAGTGTCCTTGTTCGTTTCCGGATGCCGGAACCATTGCAAGGGATGCTTTAATCCGGAGACCTGGGATTTCGACTACGGTCGGCCCTTCACCAGAGCAACTGAAGATGAGATTATCAAGGCCCTGCGTCCTTCGTGGATACAGGGCCTTTCCATTCTCGGTGGCGAACCGGCAGAAGAAGAGAATGCAGCGATCCTGATCCCATTCCTGAAACGGGTGAGAGCCGCGCTGCCGGATAAAGATATCTGGCTGTACTCCGGATACACCTATGAGGCGCTCCGGGACAAAGAGATCCTGACACTGGCTGATGTGCTGGTGGATGGACCTTTTCTCCTGGAGCTGAAGGACGTCGGGCTTGCTTTTCGCGGCAGCAGGAATCAGCGGATCATTGATCTGAGGGAGAAAGAGTCATGAATCGAAAAACACTGCAGAGCCTGATCCTCGCCTTGGAAGCGGCTCTGATTATTGTGAGCCTTGTCACCGGCTCCGGCACCACCGTGGGGATGATCTGCTACTGGTCGATTGCAGCACTGAATCATCTGACCGACTTCATCATCCGCTGGATCGAGGAACGTGAAGAGCGCAAGGAGAAGCCCCATGGCAGAAACCAAAATGGTCGACCTTAATACGGTCATCGGTGTGTATTCCCTGTGCAATACCGGCGCGGTGCTGGTGCATGCCATCGACTACGCGGAGGATAAGATCCTCGCAAGCATCAACGGGGAGAATCCGGAGTGGTGTGCGATGACCGAAGAATACATGGAAGTCACCGGGGAAACGGAGCTGGGCTTTACGCTCGGCTCTTTCTTTATCCCGCTGTGCGAGGTCATGCGATTTTACAGCGGATAACACAGATGGAGGGAACGATGCAGAAGACTGCTGAACTGAAAGTCCTGCCGGTATCGGTACTCAAACCGGCAGAATACAATCCCCGCAAAAAGCTGAAGGCCGGGGATAAAGAGTACGAAAAGATCAAGAACAGCATTGAGGAGTTCGGCTTTGCCGATCCGCTGGTCGTAAACTCCGACATGACGATCATTGGCGGACATCAGCGACTGACGGTGGCCATGGACCTCGGCTACACCGAAGTGCCCTGTGCTGTGGTGGACATCGACAAGGTCCGGGAGAAGGCACTGAACATTGCGCTGAATAAGATTACCGGTGCCTGGGATGATACGCTGCTGGCAGAACTCCTGGAGGATATCCAGAACAGCAACTTTGATCTCGGTAAGACAGGCTTTGATCCGCCTGAGATCAATACGCTGTTCAATAAGCTCCATGACAAGCAGGTCCACGAGGATGATTTTGATGTGGATTCCGAACTACAGCAGCCGGTTTTCAGCCAACTGGGAGACCTGTGGCTGATCGGGAAGCATCGGGTCATCTGCGGCGACAGCACCGGTGAAGAAATCTACACCCGCCTGATGGATGGTGAGAGAGCAAACCTGGTACTGACAGACCCGCCCTACAATGTGGACGTGGAAGAGACAGCCGGAAAGATCATGAACGACAACATGGGCGATCAGGAGTTTTATAACTTCCTGCTATCCGCCTATCGCTGTATGCACGCCAACCTGGCGGACGACGGCAGCATCTATGTCTGGCACGCGGATACGGAGGGGTTGAACTTCCGTAAGGCCTTCAAGGACGCGGGCTTCTATCTCTCCGGATGCTGCATCTGGAAAAAGAACAGCCTGGTGCTGGGACGCAGCCCTTACCAGTGGATTCATGAGCCATGCCTCTTCGGCTGGAAGCAGAAGGGCAAGCATCAGTGGTATTCCGACAGGAAGCAGACCACCGTGTGGGAATATGATAAGCCGCGATCCTCCAAGGACCACCCGACCATGAAGCCGATCACGCTTATGAGCTATCCCATTAAGAACAGCACTATGACCAACGGCATCGTCTTGGACCCCTTCCTGGGCAGCGGTTCGACCCTGATCGCCTGCATGCAGACGGACCGCATCTGCCTGGGCATCGAACTTGATCCCAAGTTCGTGGATGTCATCGTGAAACGGGCAATTCAGGAAAACGGCGGCAAGTACGATGACGTGTTTGTCATCCGTGATGGCCAGAAGCTCCGCTTCGATGAGGTGGCTTTCTTTGAACCGCAGGAGGTGGATGAATGAAGGTTGAACTGATCGCCTTTACTCCGACCGCCTCCGGCGTCTGCTGTGACGCGGCTGCTGTGTGTACCGCCTCGGATAATGGGTATCGGTCACTGCAGCACTCCCTGGCATCCGGGCATGAGTCCGTACTGGAGCATGCGGTGTTTACCTTCCGGATCGAAGGCATCAGCCGGGTGACCCTGGCCCAGCTGACCCGCCACAGGCTGGCGAGCTTTTCCGTGGAGTCCCAGCGATATGTCAAGCTGGACGATTGGAAAGCCGTTATTCCGGATACCATTACAAAGTCCAAATTTCTACAGGAGGCGGATGAGCAGATTCGGCATAGCATGGAGCTGTATCGGCGCATGGTGGAAGCAGGCATCCCTGCAGAGGATGTCCGGTATCTGACTCCGCAGGCGATCACCACCAACCTGGTGTTGACCATGAATGCCAGGGAACTGCGGCACTTCTTCAGCCTTCGCTGCTGCAACCGTGCGCAATGGGAAATCCGCCATCTGGCAGATGAGATGCTGAGGCTTTGCCGGAAGGAAGCGCCGATTCTCTTTGAAGCGGCTGGCCCTGGATGCGTAACTGGCAACTGTCCGGAGAGCCGCCCGTGTGGGCAGCCCCGGAATAAATCAGACTGGGAGGCCTGATCCGCCCGGCAAGGAAGGAGATGGCCATGAATCATGTAGCTGCCATTGTGATTGCCCTTGTGATAATTGGGCTTCTGATTGCTTTCCTGGCCGGTATGGCTGCCATCATTGGCGCAGGGGATGACCTGTACCGGGAATACGATGATCGCGATCAGGAGGAGTACATCCGGCGCTGGATGGAGGAGAAGAGAAAGCTGGATGCGCGTAAGAAAACCAGGCACTGGAAGCGATGATTGTGTACTATGCCGAATCTGATACTTTTCTGAGAATTCTCTCATAAATGACTTTACTATTTGGGGCTTAAGAGTGATGTATACCATACCGCCGAAGGAAAACGGATGGTAGAGATCACAATGGGAGCAAGGCTCCGGAAAGGAAAAGAATTATGATGAGATTTGGCCTGAATGTAGAGGATAAGAAGACGTTGGTGAAGCGGATCGGCGAGCTGACCGGGCTGCAGCCGCGCTACACCTTTATGCCCAGATGCGCGTATGAGATCGGAGTGTACACGGTAGAGCGCCGGGGCGACCTGGTTGTGGAAGAGGCGGATCTGGATGAAACAATCATCCAGACACTGCTCTCCGAGGGCCTGATTCTGGAAGGCATCCGGGAGGAGGACAGAATGGAAACCGTTATCGAAGCGGCGACAGCGGAGGCGGCTGTGGAAGAACAGGAAGCAGAAGCAACTGAGCCGGTGCCTGCAGAAGAAAACACGGAAGCGGACACGCTGACGGTCAGCCTGCCCATGGCAAGGCACACGGCAGATTCCCTTCGCCGACTGGTCAACCTGATCTACAGCCGGGGACCGCTGCTTTCCAAATCCACTGGCGGACAGTTCAGCGTGGACAAGGACCTGATCACGGCGCTCGATGACGCTGGAGTGATTACCTCGGCGACGGATTTCATCTCCATGGTAAAGGAGCAGGGTGGCCTGACCGGACTCTCCTTTGAAGGGGATAAAGTGAGCTTCACGGGCTTTCCTCTGACAGAAGATGCAGACCGGAACAAAGCCTTCCAGCAGATCGCCTGCCTCATGAACAAGCATGCGCTGGAACAGAAGCGGATTCAGGCAAAGGTGGTCAATGACGACAATGAGCGATACGCCTTCCGGATCTGGCTCCTGCGCATCGGCATGAACGGGGACGAGTTCAAAACCAGCCGCAAAATCCTGATGGAGAACCTCTCCGGACACACAGCTTTCCGCACCAAGGAAGAAGAAGCGAGATGGAAAGCCCGGCAGAAGGAAAAACGCGAGGAGCTGAGGGCAGAAAAAGCAGCTTCCCAGGAGGTGGAACCGACAGTGGAAACCCAGCCGGATGCGGTGTAAATGTACCAATTTCCGGGGCAAAATAAGCCTTGATAATTGTCAGATAAATAGTCGATTTCTCTGAATAAATAACTTGCTATTATCTCCTTTCAGAGTGATATATGTACACACCGAAAGGGAAAACACACACGGCAGAGCCGAAAGGAGATAAACACCATGACAGAGAAAACCGCCCGCCAGATCGAGAACATGAAAGCCCAGACCTTCGGAGTAGAGGTTGAGGGAAACAACATCACCCGCCAGAACGCAGCCAGGGTTGCTGCTGAGTACTTCGGCACCGGACGCTACGAATACACGGCCAGCCGGAACGGGTACATGACCTGGAGCGCCTGGGATGCACAGGGCCGGGAATGGAAATTCCAGCGGGACGTGAGCATCAGCGGACCGGACGATGAAAAGTGCGAACTGGTCACCCCGATCCTGACCTACACGGACATGGAAACCTTCCAGGAACTCCTCCGGAAGCTCCGCCACGCCGGAATGAAGAGCAGCCCCTCCAGAGGCTGCGGGGTACACATTCATATCGGCCTCAAAGGCCTGGACGGCAGAGACCACAACGCCAAGACCTTGCGGAACCTGGTGAACATCATGGCCGCACATGAGACCCAGATCGGACGGGCGATCAAGATCGATCAGGGCCGCACCGGACACTACTGCAAGGTGGTCAACCCCGACTTCCTGGCCAGGGTCAACCGCCAGAAGCCCCAGACCATGCAGCGCCTAGCGGATTGCTGGTACGAAGGCAACCACGCCAGCTACGGCAGGAACCAGCATTACAACGACAGCCGGTACCACATGCTGAACCTCCACGCGAGCTTCACGAAGGGGACCATTGAATTTCGCCTCTTCCAGTTTTCCGACCCGCACGACGGCAAGCGCGGAGGCATTCACGCAGGTGAGATGAAGGCTTACATCCAGCTTTGCTTGGCCATGAGCGAACTGGCCAAGGAGATCGCCTACGCCAGCCCCAAGCCCCAGCAGACCGAAAACGAGAAATACGCCTTCCGCTGCTGGATGCTCCGCCTCGGCTTCATCGGAGACGAGTTCGAGACGGCCAGAGAGATCCTCCTGAAGAACATGGACGGCAACGCAGCCTGGAGACAGGCCGCCTGCTGAACCGGAAAACAAGAAGCCTTTCGCCGGGGAGACCCGGCTTAAGGCAGTGAAAGGAGGCGACAGGCCATGAAAGAATACAAGGTTCTGATTACGGAGACCCTGCAGAAAGCCGTGATCGTCGGCGCAGAGTCTGAGCAAGAAGCCCATAGGCGCGTGTCCGATGCCTGGAAGAACGCGGAGTACACCCTAGGTGCCGATGATTTCCAGGGCGTGGAGTTCCATGTGCAGGGCGAAACGGACAGCGATCCGGGTGACAAGGACTTAGGCCGCATCGAGAGCAAAGGCGGTGACGGCGATGAATGACTTCTGGAAAGGCTTTCAGCTGATCCGGCAGGAAGATAACGAGGTCTTCTGCATTGCCTATGGCAGCAACCTGGATGAGGCCAGGATGAAAAAGCGCTGTCCCAGTGCCGAGGTATTCGGCACTTCGGTCATCGGCGGATACCGGCTGCTGTTCAAGCAGAGCATGACGGGCGCTTATGCGACCATCGAACAGGACGCCAACGGCTGTGTGCCGGTGGTGATCTACCGGATCACGGCGGAGGACGAGCTGAAGCTGGATCGGTTTGAAGGATATCCCAAGTATTACTACAAGCGGGATTTCCTGCTTCCCGTGTGGGGACTGAACGGCAGGAAGAAAAAGCTCCGGCGAAACTGCATCGGCTACATCCTGCATGAATACCGGATGCTTGGAGAGCCGTGCGAGGATTACTTCGACCTGCTGGATCGCGGATACGAGCGATGGGGCTTTGAAAAGAGCATCCTGAAAAAGGCGATGGAGGACAGCATCGGAAGAGACGCAGCAGCCCTTTGGCTTGCAGAATATTACGGCGAGGAGGATGAACATGAGTAAGAAGTACATAGCCTACGGAAGCAATCTTTCCGTCAGGCAGATGGCACACCGCTGCCCGGATGCCAGGATCATTGGCATGGCGGCGATCCAGGACTGGAAGCTGGTCTTTCGGACCCATGCGACCATTGAGCCCGCAGCGGGCAGGGTGGTGCCAGTCCTGATCTGGGAGATCTCAGACCGGGATGAGAAGAACCTGGATCTGTATGAAGGGTGCCCGACCTATTATTACAAGCAGGACATGACTGTGACCATGACGGACCTCGATGGAAAGAACCCGCAGGAGATCACAGCGATGGTCTACCTGATGGAGGCGGGACACGAGCTGAGAGTCCCCTACAGAGGCTATCTGGACACACTGGCAGAAGGCTATCGGCGATTCGGATTCAATCCGTATCAGTTGGAGCTTGCCATGAAGGAAGCGGAGGAGGTGGAGCGATGAACTTCCCCAGCAGAGAAATGGTCGAGCGGCTGCGCCGGGAATACCCGGCCGGTTGCCGTATCGTCCTGGATGAGATGGATGATCCCTACACCAAGATCCCGGTCGGTGCCCAGGCGACCTGCCAGGGCGTGGATGATGCAGGGAATATCATGTGTGTCTGGGACTGTGGAAGTGGGCTCTCGATTGCTTTCGGAGCGGATCGCTGCCATAAGGTCGGAACCGAGGAGGAAGCAAAAGTCACGCTGGACTGGTACGGAAAGCATCAGCCCAAGGAGAACGCCAGATGCCCCAGGTGCGGCTGCCGGATGGACGGAGCCACTTCCCATCATGCTTTGAGCCGCAGGGCAAGCATCATGATCTGTGATGAGGATGGAATGCGGGAGGCACTGGAGGATGCTGGAATCATGGAACGGATGCCGCTCATACAGTGGGCAGCGATTACCGGGCCGGAGCATGGTGAAGGTCCCTGGGAAGGCTGATTTTCGTGCGTAATGTAGACAATTTCAGGCGGTGAAGATTGTCACATATTTTCTCAGAATTCCGGGAAATATGACTTGCTATTCTCCCCGAGTAGAGTGATATATACACATGCCGAAAGGCACAGAACACCTACCAGGGAGGACAAAGCCATGATCACCTACAAAACCAACCACGCCAGCACCACGAAGAGCATGACCGAATGGTACTTCGGAAAAGCCTTCGTTGCCAGCATGACCGCCAAGGCCAAGCGGGAAAACAAGAAGAACGGAAAGATCGAGTTCCGCTTCTGGCAGGACGGCACCGGCTACCTGACCATTCAGCTTCACTAAGGAGGTTCACCGCCATGACAAACCTTGACCACATCCAAAGCCTGATCCGCCACGGTGCACAGCTTCGCGGAGAGGACGGCAGCCTGATCCCACTGACCGAGGCCTTTTACCATAAGGCAGTGGAAGCCTGCCACACAGGCGGCTACAACGCAGCCACCTACGACCTGGTGCTTCCGGGCATCGACAGCGAGCTTTGGCTGGCCATCTGGAAGGACGGCCACGCCGACTCCGGCAGCCCAAAGAGCATCTGCGCCTGCCTTGCCCGCTGAGGCGCACAGGGCGGCACAAAGGGGCCTTCGGGCCTCTTTTGCGTAGTTGTTCCACTGTGAAATTGGCCAAGACACGCGCCTTTTAGGGCTCCTGTGCGATGGTCGATTCTGCTTCATTCCAGCGCCTTATATTTGTGTACATTATGGCGCGAATCCTGCAATAAATAACTTGCTATTATCTGCCTTCAGAGTGATATATGTACATGCCGAAGGGCAGAGAAAACAAACGAGGAGGATTCCACCATGAAGACCAACACCTACTTTGAAGAGCTTGACCGCATCGCC
>ODAJ014735834.1_pt1 | contig 22978 bp, 15 predicted proteins | sample 1539241 | NCBI WGS metagenome assembly ODAJ01 (sample SAMN02144231, study PRJEB22623) | gut metagenome | biome: sheep rumen | host: Ovis aries | place: New Zealand | reverse complement strand
GGAAAATATATCAAATAACGCTTCTGCTTCATACCCTTTTCGGGAAAGCGGATGCAAAGGTATGACTTTTTTTCCAACTGACCAAATTTTAAATGAGAAAAGTGATAAAAAAAATCGATTTTTAATACATACGTTGATAAGTGTCAAGCCGTATGTAGCAATTTTGGCTTTATCTTGTCACTTTTTGCTTTTCAATTTTAAAAATGGAAAATTAACGGGGTATCTGCAAAACTCTGTATGCTCAAAATAATATCCCCCGAGACTGTAGAGCAGTCCTGGGGGATATATTTCGGGATATCCTTGAATATGTTATTCTATGCTAAATTGAAAAAACCTTCTTGCCTTCGAAGTATGTGGCTACGGGCTTGGTGGAGTGAATCTCATTCACAGGGCAGGTCAGCACATCTTGATTAAGAAGGAGGAAATCGGCATATTTCCCTGTACTGATACTGCCTCGCTCATCCTCGATAAACATCTGTTTAGCCACGTTGATGGTCATGGCAGCGAGAGCCTGTTCGCGTGTGACGAGTTCTTCAGGCCACCAAGGAGAACCGTTCTCAGACCAAAGTACTCCAGTCACGGCAATCTCCATGATGCCGAATGGGTCGTCAGGACTGCCGCTCAGTGCAGGATAGTCGGAGTGAATGGTTACGGGAATGTTGTTGTCGAAGAATGACTTAAAAGGATACGATTTGTCTTCCTGACCTATTGGAGTCATACCACGATCCCGAAGGATGTCAGCCAACCCTGTCATGGCGTGATGCCAAGTCACACCAGAGGTGACGTAGATGTTATGCTCTGCCATACGTTTGTAGTCGGCATTATCGACGTTACGCACATGAACCAGCGTATTGCGCATTTCATCCTTTCCACCATTGACGAAGGCGTTGACCACTTGATTTACACCCTTGTTTCCCATCACGTGTATGTGGATTGTCAAGCCTTGGGCATTAGCCTTGCGCGTCAGTTCTGTCACTTCCTCTTCCGTCCAGTTTGCAATGCCCTGATGACCGTCGGGATAGAGTGGGTCCACAATTCCGGTTCCTGCCTCAACCCCACCATCGTAGAGCAACTTGATCCATCTTGGTAAGACGCGCTTGGAAGCGAACTTCTTGGCATCAACGGCTCTGCCCAGAGCCTCGTCCATATCCATCCAGCTCTCAATTTCGTAGGGCAGGCCCACCACGAAGTGCAACTTGCCGGCGTTGTCCAACTGCTGGCAAGCCTGATAGTAATTAGTGTTTACGAAATAGTTACCCCAGCCCCCGTGGTACATCGTATATCCCACTGACAGCATGTATTGCTCGATTTCAGCGAGGTTAGCTATAGCCCTGTCGAGGGTATAGAGATTGTCATTGTCCAGGAACTGACGCACGTAGGTCTGTGCCTGCTCTTTCAGCATGCCAGTAGGCATACCTTGGGCATCTGTCACTATCTCGCCGCCACGCAAGGTCGTCTTGCCTGCTGTTCCGTCTTCGTTGATGATGCCGGCTTTCTTCAGTAGGATGGTGTTGGCCAGTGCCTTGTGGCATTCCTCGTCAAGAAGGTATATTGGTATATCGCTACAGATTGCATCCAGATCCTCACGGGTTGGCACTTGTGGCTCAAGGCTCTGCAGGCGCCAGCCCTGTGCAAATATCGACGTAGCTCCTTCAGCCCTTGCTTTCTGGACAGCAGCTTTGATTTTATTCAGGACCTGCTCCGCATTGTCCTGTATGTCGAACATCGTACCGATGGTCTTGAGGGCGTAGCCCAACATATAGTGGGAATGGCCGTTGCCGCAGCCGGACATCACAAGGCCCTTGCCGGTGTAATCCACCACTTCGGTCTTGCCCTTCTCGACATAGGCTTCGGCTCCAGCCTTGTTGCCTACATAGACATACTTGCCGTCTTTCACGGCAAAGGCTTCTACAATCTTGTTGTCATCGGAGGTGAAAATCTTGCCATAGACCACGAGGTCGGCACCGTCCTTGATAGAAGAGGTGTCATCCTTAACAGGGTTGTCTGAACTGGTGCAGCCGACAAACATACCAGCTGCGATGCATGGTAGCATCTTCTTCATTAAACTCTTTTTCTTCATTTGTTTTGTTTTTGTTAGTTTGATTATGATGATTCGTTACTCATGATTCCACGAATTCTGTGGGCAAAGGTAATGTTTTCACCTCAAAAAAGAATCACGGCTTGTGTCGTAAGCCGTGATTCTTGCAGATTTTACCTGTATTTTTGCAGATTTTTCCACTTCAGCACTCACCCATCCTTTGTTGGGTCTTCATCCAGCCTGTTACGGTCTGTCCCGTCAGGTGCTTGAAGGCATTGCTGAAAGTGCGGTAATTGTGGAAACCGCTCTCCATAGCAAACTGCTGGGCGGTGAAGAACTGCTGGGTGGCGACTGCCTTGTGATAGAGATTCATGAAGTGTTCGATGCGCTGACCGTTGATGTAAGCATTGTAGGTCGTGCCTTGGCTTGAGAAGTACTGACTGAGATAGTAGCGGTTGGTCCCGATGGCCTTGGCAAGTTGCTGGAGCGACAGGTCGTGTTGCAGGTAGAGTTGGGTGTCGATGCAATGTTGTTGCAGCAATATGCCGATATGGTCGTGGATGGCTTGTGGAAGATCGTCGCCGTTCATGACTGTTGCAGGGGGGTGACGTTCAGTTCGCTTAACGTTTCTACCCGCCATACGAGATAGCATACAAGTATGATGTTATTCACCTGTGTGGCGTATTGGTAGGCTAGCCCGTGGGGATCTAACGTATATATGCCGAAAAACAGCAGAATGACAGCCAGCACCACGAAGCTCTGCCACACCTCCTTGTGCTCTAGGTCGGCATAGTTGTCGCGCAGCCATCGCCCATATTGCCGCACCTCGCGCACCATATATATTATCAAACCGATGCCCAGCGACAGGTAATAGATATATACTACTGGTAGGTGGGTGATGCTACAGTTTGCAATGCACACTGTCATGACTGCGATGATAGGCACCATCATTACGCCTGCGAGCCACAGCGGTCGTCTGCGGTCTTGCAGCATAGACATCAATACAACTATCCCCAGGGGGACAAGCGTCAGAAAATCGAGCGTCGCCCCTATAAGAGTGCCCAGCAATTTGTCATCGTTTGCAGTGAAATAGAAGGTGGGCAGATACCATATGTGACTCAGCGTCATGCTGGCAAAGAAGGCTGCCGTCCACCAACGCAGGCGTACTGGCGACGTCACATCGGGGACTATGGCATTGGAACGGCGTAGCAGCAGGTAGCAACATGCCGTCAGTGACAACATGGTCGCTGCTCCGTAGAGTATTAGATAGAGTGTCTCTTCTTGCATTTGTTAATTGTACGAGAGTGATGAGCGTTCTGTTATACACACTTTTGTCTGCAAAGATAACAAAAATAATGAGATTGCCAAAATAAAACTACCAAAAAATAATTCCTCATTTCCTTTTTTATACTGAATAATGCACGTGAAAGAGGTTTTCAAATGGAGAAAATACCATTCAAAAACCTCTTCTTCCTGTGTTTTCTATTCTGCCGATTATAAGTAAGCCTTTACCTCATGCCTTGACGTGCATGATAATAGTGTCATGCACATCAAAAGTAGCATGATGTTAACAATATATGTTTTACCACCTTTTTGTCAGTCCTTTATAACTTTTTGCTGCATTTTGCAAGGTTTCTTCTGTGGTGTACTTTTGATACATCGTGCAACGTGCGACAATTGTCTGCGACGAGCAGCGATCACAATCCACTAATACCAGTGCCCAACCTTTCAAATCATCAGCAAATTCCTCAATACTTATCTTTAACCTTCCCCCCTTAACCGACAATGGGATTTCCATTTGCCCTTATACCCTTCTAACTTCCTCCTAATTCCCATTTCCCTCCCTCTTTCTTCCCTCTTTCCTCCCAGTCACCTCCAACTTTTGTGCGTTTGTTGTTCGATTGTTGCTCGATAACATAACGCATAACAGACGCATACCTAACGTATATCAATCGCATAAGATTGGGCGCAACTCCCTATGAGCATGGGAGGTGCATACTACTTGTGACGGACTATCAAACAGCAAAATCTATTCCCCCCCCAAAAAAAAATGGCATAGGATGCTTGATAGCAAGCTATGCCATTTTTTTACCCAAATCAGTCATTGGACTTTCAGTGCAATCAAACTGTCTTTATGGCAGCTTTTTACAGCTTTTCAGCTGCCGCGCAGGGTGTGGGGGAACGCGCGGCGGATTTTGCGTTTTTTGTATGTGACGATTTGGGTTTAAACAACAAAAATATTATTGTTCTATGGAAAAAGACACTATTCTGCTTCCATTATCCTGAGGAACAATGGTTATTTTTATTGTCTCATCGGGTAGGGCGGATTCTGCCATTTCAGGCCACTCTATAAAGCATGGATTACCGGAATAAAAGTAATCATCGGCACCGATATCATAGAGTTCTTCCTGCTTTTTGATGCGATAAAGATCGAAATGGTATATGGAAAAGTGCTGTGTTGTATATTCGTTGACAATGGCAAATGTAGGTGAGGTTATAACATCGGTTGAGCCAAGTTCCTCACAGATAGCTTTGATAAAAGTGGTTTTGCCAGCTCCCATTGGAGCATAGAAGGCAAAACATTTGACAGCATTGTTGTCATCGAAATAATCGTGGAAAGATGAAATGAATTCACGTGCCGCCTCGTGGATGTGTTCTATATCTTGGATTATTATTTCCTTGTTCATTTCTTACGTCCTTTCATACTTATTAATGGTATTATCATTTCTTCCATTGATATTCCGCCATGTTGGAAGGTGTCTTTGTAGTATCCAACGTAATAATTGTAGTTGTTGGGATATGCAAAGAAATCATTACCAGTTACGAAGTGGTATGTGGTGGAGATATTAGGTGCAGGCAGATGTGCTTTCTTCGGGTCTGTAATGACGAAAGTGTCTTTGGAACTACAATTGAGGTTTTTACCGAATTTATATCGCAGATTTGTATTCGTATTTCTATCGCCGATAATTTTGACAGGTTTGTTGCAGCGTATTGAACCGTGGTCGGTAGTAATGATGATGCGATAGTCCGTCTGTGCGAGGGCTTCAAGGAGTTCGCGCATTGCTCCGTGGCGGAACCATGATAGTGTGATGCTGCGATATGCAGCTTCATTGTTTGCCAACTCACGTACCATTTTAGATTCCGTGCGCGCGTGCGAGAGAATGTCAATGAAGTTGATGACGATGACATTGAGGTCATAGTTCTTTAAATTTTTGAACTGGCTCATCAATTTCTCGGTTCCTGTACTGTCAATAATCTTATGGTATGAGAATGTCTCTTTGCGTCTATATCGCTGCAGTTGTGTTTGGATGAGTGGTGACTCATTTATATTCTTCCCCTCTTCTTCATCTTCGTCAACCCACAAGTCAGGGAACATTTCTGCTATCTGTGTGGGCATCAATCCAGAGAATATCGCATTGCGTGCATATTGTGTTGCAGTTGGTAGTATAGAACAATATAGTCGCTCGTCGATGTTGAACATATCACCGATTTCCTCTGCCAGTATGCGCCATTGGTCATAACGGAAATTATCTATGACGATAAAAAAGACCTTCTCACCATTGTTGAGTGCAGGAAATATAACATCAGGCATGACTCGATTAGACATGAGAGGTCTGTCTTCAGAGTTGTCCATCCATCGGAGATAATTCTTTTTGACGAATTTGGCAAAATCGGTATTCGCTTCTTCCTTCTGCATTGCGAGCATCTCTGTCATATTACTGCCGGTACGGGCAATATCAAGTTCCCACCTTACAAGTCGTTTATATACCTCCTGCCAATCGTCGAAGGTACGGCAATTCTGTATTTGTATGGAAATGTCCTGAAAAGATTGCTGATAGTCTTGCTGTACAATTTCTGTTACGATATCGCGTTGATGAACATGTTTTTTTAGTGTCAGCAATATCTGCATCGGATTAACAGGCTTTATAAGATAGTCTGAAATAGACTTTCCAATAGCTTGATCCATTATGTCTTCCTCCTCGCTCTTTGTTACCATGACAACTGGAGTCTGAGGTTGAATCTCTTTTATACGCTGCAATGTCTCAAGCCCTGTAAGACCTGGCATCATCTCGTCAAGAAGAATAAGGTCAAATGTATGTTGCTGACATTGCTCTATGGCATCTATGCCATTGCTGGCAACAGAGACGTCATAGCCTTTTTTTTCGAGAAATAGGATGTGGGCATGAAGGTGTTCTATCTCATCATCAACCCATAGAAGTTGTGCTGCCATGTTTTATTGTTTATGGTGTTTCAATAAGCACCCCGACATCGGCTATGCCAGGAAGCATATTGTCTTTCATGTTATGTTTTATATGGATGTCAATAGTGTCACCAGTTTTTATATTCATGGTGCAGAATGGAATTTGGTGGGTCATATATGTAATACCCTCGCCGTTTTTCTTACCGTTGTTGTCAATGACATCGTATGCAATTGTCTTCTTGATGTTTTGGCTGCCGTTACGCAATGATTGTTCCATTACGATGGATATATTGCGATATGGGTACTTGGCGTTGGTGCGAAATTCTAATATCGTGTTTAAATTTCCGTTGATAATGGCAGAATCTATTTCAAAGTGTAAAGAGTCATCATATCTCCACTCTTCATTGTCAATGGCTTTATACTCATGGAATAAGGTTTTATGTTTACCACATGAAATGATAAGTATGGAGATGCATATAATATAATAAGGAAATATTTTTTTATTTGAATTCATTGCTGACTTCTCTGTACCTTGGCCTCCTGACGTGTTTTTTTCTTCTTTTTCTTCTTTTTGGCGTTGTCAAAACGTGTAATGTCATTATCATGAAGCATGTCTTTTGGCTTCTGTGGCTCTTTCGCCTTGCTGTCTTCCTGCAGTGATAGGGGCTTCTTGCCTTCTTTGTTCATGGCAATGATGGCATTGGCGCGCTCTGCAGTAATGGTTTCAAGATTGGCAGGATTCTTCTTGTCTGTGGAATAGGTGATGAGCCCAGCCAAAATGTCTTGCTTGAAATAATAATAATCATTATCAAGTGTCTGCAGTATTTCTTCACGATTTGGAAGTTTTTTGCTTGCTTCCATATAACAATCGATTTCATAGTTCATGCAGCACTTTAGCTTTGCACACATACCTGCAAGCTTTTGTGGATTTGGGGAGATGTCTTGAATGCGAGCAGCTGTAGTACCAACACTTGAGAAATGGGTCATCCAAGTAGCACAGCACAATTCTCTTCCACATGGACCTGTTCCGCCAATGCGTCCTGCTTCCTGACGTGCTCCAATCTGCTTCATCTCGATGCGTACATGGAATCTTGCAGCAAGGTCTTTGATAAGTTGTCTGAAATCCACACGCTCATCAGCAATATAGTAGAAGATAGCCTTGTTGCCGTCACCCTGATATTCGACATCGCCAATTTTCATGTCAAGTCCTAAGCCTTTAGCTATTTGGCGACTTTCAATCATGGTATCTTGCTCACGACTTTTAGCCTCCTCATAGGTCTGCATGTCGGAATCTTTGGCTATTCTGTAGATTTTACGAATCTCGTCAGGGGATTTGAGGTTCGCCTTTTTTACTTGTAGAGATACCAGTCGTCCTGTAAGGGTTACAACACCGATATCATGACCGGGATTTGCCTCTACTGCGACCCAATCGCCTTTCTTGAGATCCAGGTTGTTTACATTGTGGTAATATCCTTTGCGGGTATTTTTGAATTGTACCTCAACCAAATCAGTCGATTCATTATTGCCTGGAATGTCTGCAAGCCAATCATATGTGTTAAGTTGGTGGTCTGAGCGTCCGACACCTTTTGCGCAGAGTCCTCTGCCACAAGGGAGGGTACCCCATTCCCAACCTTTTTCTATCTTCTTGTCCATATATAGTTTATGTTGTGTGTAGTAAGACAGCTACTTTCATGGTAATGTCAAAGAAAACCATTTTGGCATTGGCATTTTGTCCGATGTCGCGTATTGCTGTTTGGTATAATTCCTGAAATCCTAAAACGTTACCTTCATTGACAAAACGAGCGAATTTTATACAGAATTGTTCTTCGTCATTTGTCATATAATTTAATTCTGGCTGTCTGAAGTTGTACATGAAGGCTTCACGTGTCATGCGGAGAAAATATGTCAGCATGCGCTTTTGTTCCTCGCGTCCTAATGCCGAAGAATTTTCTGACCAGCGTTTCAAATCTTTTACATCTTTCATGTAGGCTTTGCGCATAAGGTCAACAAATGACTTGAAAAACATTTGATTCTCGTTGCCGGCATTTAATTCTTCCAATGCTGTCAGCCAGTTTCCATTGCAAAGACGTGCTACCATGTCAGCATCCTCCTGTTCAAGTCCTCGCCGTTGCATTAATGCCTGCCGTATATCATCCGTATCTATCGGTTTTATATCAAAACGCTGAACACGTGAGCGTATAGTTTCCAATAAATTCTCCGGCTCACGACATACAAGAATAAAAAGCGTCTGAGTTGGTGGCTCTTCAATAAGTTTCAGCATCTTGTTGGCGCATTCAATATTCATGCGTTCGGGTAACCAAATGATGCTTATTTTCCATCCTCCCTGATTGGATTTCATCATCAGGCGCTTAATGAGCTCATTAGCCTCTCCAACAGTGATGACTGCTTGCTGGCGTTCCGCATGCATTGCCTCCATCCATTGTGCCAATGAAAAATAAAAGCCTTCAGCAAGCATTTCGTTCCACTGCTCAATGAAATCATTGCTGATTGGTTTGTATTCGCTGTTCCATTTCGAGAGTTTGATGGTAGGAAATGTGAAATGCAAGTCAGGGTGTGAGATGCCCTTTACTTTATAAGTACCTTTATTAAGAATGTATTTTGCGAGAGAAATAGCCAATGCCATTTTTCCACATCCATCGGGACCGCAAAGCATCATAGCATGTGGCAGACGATTTTCGTCAGCCAGTCCTCGAAGACGTTCAAGCATTTCGTGTTGTCCTATGACTTCCTCAAAATCCATTCCCAATAAAGACTTTGTTATGATGAATTATTAGAATTCTGCGTTGTTCGGAGTGCGTGGGAAAGGAATGACATCTCTTATATTCTGCATACCAGTAACAAAGAGAATCAGTCTTTCAAAACCTAATCCGAAGCCTGCGTGAGGACATGTTCCAAAGCGTCGTGTGTCAAGATACCACCATAGGTGAGTCGTGTCCATCTGACGCTTGTTAATTTCTGCCATCAGTTTATCATAGTCCTCTTCACGGACGGAGCCACCCATGATTTCACCTATCTGTGGGAACAATACATCAGTACCTTGCATGGTAGAGCCTGGAGCAACACAACCTTTATATCCAACAGAACCTCCATCTGAAGTTTCTTCATTCTGTTTCATGTAGAATGATTTGATGGCTGTTGGATAGTCTGTCATGATTACAGGTTTTTTGAAATGTTCCTCTACAAGATAACGCTCGTGCTCTGATGCGAGGTCATCGCCCCAGTCACAGGGGAACTCGAATTTCTTTCCGTTTGCTTTTGCTTCCTGCAGTATTTTGATACCTTCAGTATATGGCAGACGAACAAATTTGTCTTTTAAGATGCCTTCCAGGCGTTCGATGAGTCCCTTGTCAATCATCTTGTTGAGGAATTCAAGGTCATCCTTGCAGTTATCTAAAGCCCATTTTACACAGTATTTGATGAAGTCCTCTTCGAGGTCCATCAATTCTTCCTGATCCATGAATGCGATTTCTGGTTCTATCATCCAGAATTCGGCAAGGTGGCGTGGGGTGTTTGAGTTCTCTGCACGGAAGGTGGGACCAAAAGTATATATGGCACCAAGGGCTGTGGCTCCGAGTTCTCCCTCCAGTTGTCCTGATACTGTCAAGGATGTCTGCTCGCCAAAGAAATCGTCGTTATAGATGATTTTGCCATCCTCATCCTTTTTCAGATCATACAGATTTTTCGTCGTAACCTGAAACATGTTGCCGGCTCCTTCACAGTCGCTGGCTGTGATAAGTGGAGTATGGAAGTAGAAATACCCATGTTCATGGAAATATGTATGTATAGCCATTGCCATGTTATGACGTATGCGCATCACGGCACCAAAGGTGTTGGTACGTAGGCGAAGATGGGCATACTGTCGCATGTATTCGAAAGATTGTCCTTTCTTTTGCATTGGATAGTCGGCACCACATAAACCATATATGATAAGTTTTTCGCAATGAATCTCAGATGCCTGTCCTTGTGCTGGGCTTTTTACAAGTTTTCCCTCGACACATACGCATGAACCAGTTGTTACCTGTTTTAAAACTTCTGCGTCAATGGCTCCTTCATCTACAACAACTTGTATGTTCTTGATGGTAGAACCATCGTTTACGGCAATGAAATCTACTGCTTTGCTGGAGCGATGGGTACGCACCCATCCCTTTATACATATTTCTTTATCGTAATCTGTGCTTTGAAGAGCATCAATTATCTTTGTACGAATCATTTTTATAATCCTTATTCTCTATTTAACAAACTTATTCGAAAGCTCCCATGCGTAGCATGTCAACTTCTTTCTCGGTCAAGAATCTCCAATCACCACGACGAAGGTTCTTTTTGGTAAGACCGCAGAATTGTACGCGGTCAAGTTTGATTACACGATATCCGAGAGACTCAAATATGCGTCTTACAATACGATTCTTTCCTGAATGTATCTCTATACCGACCTGTTTCTTGTCAGTTTGGTGTGCATACTCAACAGCATCAACTTTGATAGGACCGTCTTCCAATTCCAGTCCGTCAGCAATTTTCTGCATATCGTGTAAGGTGACATTCTTGTCAAGCACAACATGATATACCTTTTTCTTCAAGAAACGTGGATGGGTCAACTTGGCTGCCATATCTCCATCGTTTGTAAGTAGAAGAACACCAGTTGTATTGCGGTCTAATCGGCCTACAGGATAAATGCGTTCTGGACATGCGTTCTTTACAAGATCCATGACAGTTTTTCTTTGTTGTGGGTCGTCTGAAGTAGTGACATAATCCTTAGGTTTATTAAGGAGTACATATACTTTCTTTTCCAGTGTTACAGGTTGGTCATGGAACATAACGACATCACTTCGCATGATTTTTGTTCCAAGTTCTGTAACAACTTCTCCGTTGACGGTAACAACACCTGCATGTATGAAGTCATCAGCCTCACGGCGGCTGCAAACACCTGCATTGGCAAGGAATTTGTTCAAACGAATAGGTGCTGTGGGGTCGATATGGCTTTCATTGTACTCTATTCGTTTTTTCATAGAATATTTTGCCTGTGGATTGTAGGCTTGTCTGCTTTGTGGGCGACCTTGTGTTTTTCCGTATGATGCTTTTCCGTATTGAGGACGACCATATCCAGAGTGTTCACCATATTGTGGTCTCTGTGATTGTCCATATTGTGGTCTCTGTGGACGACCATACTGAGACCTTTCACCATACTGTGGACGCTGTGGGCGACCATATTGTGTCCTTTCACCATACTGTGGACGATCGCCACGCTGTGACCTCTCACTGTATTGCGGGCGTTGTGGTCTTCCATACTGTGGCCTTTCACCATACTGAGGTCTTTCGCCGTAGTTAGGGCGTGCAGTTGTGATGCGTACACGCTGACGAGGTTGCTTAGGTTCGTTAGAATCCTGAATTCTGTCTTTTCTTTCCATAATTCTTTTTTTTGTTTAATCCCTTTAAAACTTTAGTTTTCTTTAAATTCCTAATTTCTAATTCTTAATTTTTAATTAAAACTACACTCCCGTGTAGTTGCTTGGTGTTATTGCCATAAGTTCTGCTTTCACAGCATCACTTACATTAAGTGTCTGTATAAATTCGTGAATAGTTTCTTGGTCCATGTGCTTGTTTGTTCGTGTCAGAGCCTTCAGTGCCTCGTATGGGTGAGGGTAGGCTTCACGACGTAGAATTGTCTGTATTGCTTCGGCTACGACAGCCCAAGTGTTATCGAGGTCTTTCTGTAGTGCCTCTGGATTTAGTATCAGCTTACGCAGTCCTTTGAGTGTGCTTTGAATTGCTATGATGCTATGTCCGAGAGGAACTCCGATATTTCTGAGAACTGTAGAGTCTGTCAAATCGCGTTGCAAACGGCTTATAGGCAATTTCTGTGCCAAGAACTGTAAAATGGCATTTGCGATGCCCAGGTTGCCTTCAGAATTTTCGTAATCGATGGGGTTGACCTTGTGAGGCATTGCGCTTGAACCAACTTCGCCAGCTTTGATTTTTTGTTTGAAATATTCCATTGAGATATACATCCAGAAATCCCTGTCAAGGTCTATTATGATAGTATTTATGCGACGTATAGCATCAAAGATGCCTCCAAGATGGTCATAATTGGATATCTGTGTAGTATATTGCTCGCGCTCCAGTCCTAATTTCTCTGCTACGAATTTATTGCCAAATGCCTTCCAGTCATATTGGGGATATGCTACATGATGAGCGTTGTAGTTGCCTGTTGCACCGCCAAACTTTGCTGTAAACTTGCAAGCCTTCAGGGCATTGAGCTGTTCGGTAAGCCTATATACGTACACCATGATTTCTTTACCCAAGCGAGTAGGTGAGGCTGGTTGACCATGTGTCTTGGCAAGCATAGGGACATCCTTCCACTCGTCGGCATATTCCTGTAATTGGGCTATCAGCTCCTCTACTTGTGGAATAAAAACATCTGTCAGTGCATCCTTTACCGAAAGTGGGACGGAAGTGTTGTTGATGTCTTGAGATGTCAAACCGAAGTGGATGAATTCGCGGCTATGCTCGAAATATCCTTCGCCAAGACCGCCTTTTTCCATTTCGTCAAATTTTTCCTTGATAAAATATTCTACAGCCTTTACATCATGGTTGGTTACTTTCTCGATATCTTTGACACGTTGAGCATCTTCTTCTGAGAAGTTCAGATAAATGTTTCGTAAACGTGGGAAAAGCGAATTGTCAAAATCTTCCAGTTGGGGTAAAGGTAATTCACATAATGTGATGAAATACTCTATTTCCACCCGAACCCTGTATTTTATCAAGGCAAACTCTGAAAAATAGTTTGCAAGTTCTGCGGTTTTTCCACGATAACGTCCATCAATAGGTGAGATGGCTGTCAATAAATCTAATTCTAAATTCTTCATATGGGCTACAAAGTTAGTAAAAATATGTAGAAAAGCGGTTGATTTCCGACGATTTCGAAAATTTTGCGCGAAAAAGGTGTTAAATTTGTTTAATTCCTTTGCATATATATAAAATATATGTAATTTTGGGCTCGAATTGCGATGAGTGATTATTATTATTATTCTTTTATATTTATAAACTTTTAAAAACAAAAATCAATGAAAAAGATTACTTCGATTTTTTCGTTAGCATTGTTTTCTGCTTTGACTCTTTCGTTGTCTTCTTGCAGTGATTGCGATGGAGGCGATGGCAGCGGTTCTGAAATCTCTGCTGATGTTCTGGCGAAAGTTTCTGAGTTGGAAGCAAAATTAGCTGAGCAAGCACAAAAGATTGCTGCTCTGCCTTCTGACGGCTCTAGTGTAGTTACCTACAAAGACGGTAAGTGGTATTATTCTACTCCAGGTGGTGCTCTCGTTGAGTTTACTCCGTCAGAATCTTTGGTAACATATGACCCTGCTACAGGACATTGGTTTGTCAATGGTAAGGACACTGGCGTTCCTGCAAAGGGTGAAAAAGGTGACAAAGGTGATCAGGGTATCCAAGGTGAAAAAGGTGACACGGGTGCCAAAGGTGATCAGGGTATCCAAGGTGAAAAAGGTGACACAGGTGCCAAAGGCGACACCGGTGACAAAGGTGACAAAGGCGACACCGGTGACAAAGGTGACAAAGGTGACAAAGGTGACAAAGGTGACAAAGGTGACAAAGGTGACAAAGGCGAAGACGGTAAGTCTGGTATCGCTGACGCATCTGGCGTGTATGTAACCTATACAGATGAAGCTGGAAATGAACAGAAACAGTATTTCCCAGTGTTTGTAGCTGACGATGCCAATAATTTGACAAAGATTCAGGTTGGTGGTACTACATATAATATACCAAAAGCTTGCAGTTGTTCAATTACAAAGAATGCTGATGGTTCTTATACTGTCAAGGCTGGTGATACACAGGAAACTATTACCGTTCCTACCGTTCCTGCTTGGACTAATACATACGAGGTGACATATAACAACACTACTGGTCAGTTCGAAATATCTACAACAGATGGTAAAAAGGTTGCTGTACCTAAGGGAACTGCGGAAGTTTCTGTTGATGCAACAACTGGTGTTGCTACAGTAACATCTTCAGATGGTGCCACAACTATAAAGTTGCAGAAGACTCAGCCAGTTGTTTATACTGACGGTGCCGGTAATGTCGCTATTCAGAATTATGACTTAGATGGTAATCCAGTTGGTGCAGCGTATGCTCTGCCTACAGCAGGACAGTTCGCTACATTGACTTCTACAGTAAATACTATCAATACAAACCTGACAAATGTACAAAATAATATAGGTACGTGGGATGCAACTGCTCAGGGTAAGACACTTTCTGAGGCAGTCGAAGGTATATCTTCAGACCTTAATTCATTGGAGACAAAGGTCAGCAGTATGTTTGAGGCTGTTTTGAAGGCTATTGCAGCTTCTATAACAAACATCCAGGTAGAGGAAGTAATGTCAAATGCTCTCGGCTCTTACAATGGTATGTTTACAAACCTGAAGAGTACTAAGTTGGTAGGTTACTTCGGTACAACAGACGAGATTGTCTTCCCAAAGCATGATCCTCAGTTCTATAAGCCAGCTGGAGATCCAGCAATGACAGAGAATATTGGTGACATCCAGTTGACAGTGAACCCAATCGGAACAAACTTCTCAGGTGTTTCTGTATCACTTGTAAACTCTCTCGGACAGGAGAGCAGCATAAAGTTGAGTAATCTTGAGTCTTCAGACAAACTTCTTACTACAGGTCTTACTCGTGCTGACGGTTCTACAGGTCTTTATAAGACAACCGCTACAGTAGAAGCTGGTAAGATTACAACCGATAATCGTCTCCATATTGCTGTAGATAAGTCTGTTGTCAAGAATGCTGTCAAGGATTTCTATAACGATTTGAAGAACAGGAAACTCCAGGGTGGTACAATCAATGAGTTGGCAAATGCTATACATAATGTAGTAACAGGTATCCAAACAGAACGTCTTGCTGTTAAGACTGAATACACAACAACAGTAAAAGATCCTGTGACAAATAAAGACGTTACTACCACCAAGTCTATCGTTTCTCCATACGACCTCAGTGGTGTTGCTGTTCAGCCTCTTGGCTTCGAGTCTCTTCCTGAGCAGTACAGAGATTCTCTGCGCTTCTTCAACAGAGCAAAGACATTGTTAAAGAAACTGAATACCAGAATAGCTAAGAAGATAATCAAGACTGTCAATCAGAAGGCAGACCTTGCAAATATTTCTAAGCAGATTAACGACCTTCAGATTAAGATTAAGAAGGTTAAGGCAATTCCTGAGAGCATGAAGATAATCAAGCAGAAGGTTGATATTGATACTACAATTACTATTAAGGTTCCTGTTGATTATACTACGAACATAAGCATTGATACTGTCCTTGCTCTTAATGTACCAGTTGAAGTAGAATTTGAGGCTGTAGTACCTGATCAGTTCGAATTTAATGAAGATACCAAGCAGGTAACAGTTATTCACAAGAGCGATCTTAAGAAGACTGTCAATGTGAAACAAGACATTAACTTTGTTTACTCAAGAGATGTTCAATTCAAGAATACTTTCGAATCAGATGTTCATTTCTGGATTGAGAAGGAATTCTCAATGGATATCTCAGACATCGTAGATAACGTTAATAATGCTTTGGATGTTGTTACTTCAGTTAACGGATTGTGCGAAAGTGCTAACAAGATATTTAAAAATGTCTATGAGATGGAGGGTAAGCTTCTTGCTGGTAACTATCTCAACAGAATTTTCAAGTATATTGACAAGGCAAGTGCATACAGCGCAAAGGGTATCTATAAGTTGTTCCAGCCGGTTCTTCTTGTGAACTCAGAGTCTGGTTTCGGCTTCGCAGGTATCCGTGGTGTTCCTGCAACAGTATCTGGCAAAGTAGAGGTTATCCCAACAACTTACTCTAATGGTCTTGTTGCTCCTGTATATAAGAAGTATATCAGTGTCAACGGTGCTAATGGTAAGGTTCTTGATGAAGGTCAGGTTACATTGGATATAACGTCAGACCTCAAGACTGGTATCAATACGGTTGAGTATTATGCTGTTGACTACTTTGGCAATGAAATCGGTACAGAATACGTCATCATTAAGAAGTAGTTCTGCACTTAATAAATCTCTAATACATCTCTTCGCCCTGGCGTTTTGCTTGATGCTTATGGGCTGCACTGGTTGCAGCAATAAGCAGTCACAAGACTCCAGGGCGGAGTCGCCTATAAACCCTCATGTGGAGGAGGTTGACAAAAAGGTTGTAGAGGAGGCACGGAAGGATTCTGCATTATTCAGGTCATTATGCAGCCAGTTGGAAGGCATGTGGTATTATGATTTGGAAGAAATGCGTGGAATATCCTTTAATGCAGGTGGCGGAATGACCAGCATCAATACTGGTGAAATAGCTTTTAAAGAATGGAAAGTGATAAAGGGTAAGATTTATTTCTATTATTTAGAGGAACAGATGCTTACACATACAAGGGAACAATATCTTGTGGAAGAAGCACAGATAACGGATCTTACTCCAAATAACCTCACGTTTGTCTTCTTGGGTAAGACTTATTATTGTCAACGTCCTCCTAAGAAGCCTTTAATGACAAATTAATTACAAACACATCAAAATAGATAATTGTGAAGAATAAACTGATTTTATACGCATTACATTTCTTCTTCCTCTTTAATATATGCGCGTACGCGCAAGATATTACTCCAGGTTACTATCGTGTGACAAATGTCGGTTTAAAATCTCTTGGAGGAACTATAAAGGGAACAAAGAATGTTAAGGAAGAATGCTATGCATACGTGGCAAATGGCAGCTATAAAGTTGCCACCGGCTCTGGCGCAAAGCAGAATATCCAGTCAATGCAGATGTGGGCAGGAATTGAGAATGCAATAGTTTCCCCACAGACGGTAGTTTATATTGCCAAGAAAGGCAGTAACTATAATCTTGAGGCACAGGGAACAAGTGTGTCACAGATGACAAGTTACGATATAAAGGTAGGGCAGGTTTCTGGCACTACAGATACTTATACGCTTAGTACAACAGTAAGTGGCATAAACGCTTCCTTGTGGGTTGATATCGTAAAGACCGGTATGTATAATATGCAAGGCGAGATGGCTTATCCTACAAATTATCAGGCTACAACGACATCACAAGGGGCAGAGGCATACAGACAATGGAAACTTGTACCAATATCAAGTTCTTCCAGCAATTATGCTGCGGTTAATGCGTCCTTAAAAGTAAGGGACGAAGAAGATGCTACAAAATATAAATACTATGCTCCTTATTATGCCTCCTATCCGTTCAAGTTGGTGTCACCTGGGATGAAGGCATTTTATGTCAGCAGTATTACTAATACGAAATACACATTGCAGGAAATAAAGAGTGAGGTTATCCCTGCTGCTACACCTGTAATAATAGAATGTACTTCTAATAATCCTGCAGAATGTAAAATAGAACCTCTTCGTGGCAGTTACGGAAGCGTTAGTGGCAATAAACTGAAAGGTGTATATTTCTGTAATCTGTCAATGGCTCCAAATACTTATCCTGACTGTCGTACTGAGTTTAAGTCGGCTTCGATGAGGGTTTGGGCTGTAAAAGACGATAAATTAATCCTGACCAACAACCCAGACAAAACAAGAGCTGTCCCATTGAAACAGTCGGGTTATTCCGGTATATGGCTTCGTGCTAACGAGTCATATCTTGCCAACGTACCTTCTACAGCTGCAGCAGAATTGGTTTCTGCCGGAAAAGCAACGACAATCAGTTTCGATAGCGATGGCGGAACAGATGTTGAGGCTATAAGTGGTGGCGAGGGAGATCCTGTTACCATTCCTGCTAATCCTACAAAAATCGGTTATACCTTTAATGGCTGGAATCCTACATTGCCATCTGTGTTCCCAGCAGAGGACATGATGGTAAAGGCACAATGGAAGATAAACCAATATACCATTACATTTAATACAAACGGCGGTACTGAAATAGCACCTATTACACAAGATTATCAGAGTGCTATTACAAAACCAGCAGATCCAGCAAAAACTGGCTATACCTTTGCTGGTTGGGATGCAACGATTCCTGACCTGATGCCGGCAGAGAATCTTACGATAAACGCTCTGTGGACGACAAATAAATATACCATCACTTTTGATACTGATGGTGGCACAACAATAGCTCCTATAAATCAGGATTATGGTACGGCAGTCACAATTCCTGCTAATCCAACAAAGAAAGGTTATACCTTTACAGGATGGAACAGGGAAATTCCAAGCACAATGCCAGCAGATAATGTTGTCATCAAGGCATTGTGGAAGGTAAATCAATATACGATAACCTTTGATACCGATGGTGGCAGCGAGGTGGCTCCTATTACGCAGGACTACAATACAGCAGTTGCGAAGCCAGCCAATCCTACAAAGGCAGGCAGCAGCTTCGCTGGGTGGGAACCGGCTATTCCTGATTATATGCCAGCAGAAAACATTACTGTAAAGGCTTTGTGGACAGTTGGTAAATACACCATTGCTTTTGATACCGATGGTGGTACAACTGTTGATCCTATTTCAGGAGATTACGGTATGGAGATTGCCGCTCCAGCAAATCCTACAAAGAAGGGCTATACCTTTGTTGGATGGGATAAGGAGATACCAAGCACTATGCCGGCAGAGAGTTTGACAATCAAGGCTCTTTGGGAGATAAATAAATACACAATTACCTTTGATACTGATGGCGGAAGCGAAATAACTCCTATAACTCAGGACTATAATACTGCTATTACGAAACCTTCAGATCCTACGAAGGCTGGAAGTGTCTTTGCTGGTTGGAATAAGGATATACCTGCCTTAATGCCAGCTGAGAGCATAACGATCAAGGCTTTATGGAATAAGCTTTATACCATCACTTTCGATACTGATGGCGGAAGTGAGGTGAAGCCTATAACAGCGGTTAGTGGTACAGCAATAACATCTCCAGATGCTCCTACCAAGACAGGATATACCTTTACAGGTTGGAATCCTGTTTTGCCAGAGACAATGCCTGCTTCAGATGTAACATATAAAGCCCAGTGGTCTGTTAACCAGCACAAGGTGACATTTAAGAACTATGACGGTTCGATATTGTATGAGGCAACATTGGATTATGGAGCAGCAATACCGCTCCCTGCAAATGACCCTGTCAAGGAAGGCTCTGTATTCAGAAACTGGAGTCCTACACTGGCAGCAACAATGCCTGATGAAGATGTGGTATATACAGCTACATTCGATGACTCAGAATATACCATTACGTTTAATACCGATGGCGGAAGTCCAACTCCTAATGCAATTAAAGATTATTATAACAAGGACATTACCGACCGTACAAAGGATATTATAGCCCCAGTAAAGGATGGCTACACCTTCAAAGGCTGGGAGCCGGCAATACCTTCTGTTATTACGAGCGATATGACGATCAAGGCCCAATGGCAGATAAACCAATATACCATCAGTTTTGATACCGATGGCGGTTCAGAGATAGCCTCGATAACTCAGGATTATAGTTCTGCAATCACAAAGCCATCTGATCCTACTAAGGAAGGTTATAGATTCGTTGGCTGGGATAAGGATATTCCAAGCACTATGCCTGCAGAGAATATGACTATCAAGGCTCAATGGCAGATAAACGAATATACCTTGTCATACTATGTTGATGGTGAGTTGTATAAGAGTGAAAAGGTTACTTATAATAGTGAGGTTGCAGCAGAGGCAGAGCCAACGAAGGTAGGTTATGAATTCTCTGGCTGGAGCGAGATACCTTCAGTAATGCCTGCTCGTGATGTTGCTGTAACCGGTAGTTTCACTATTAATAAATATACCATAACCTTTGATACCGATGGTGGCTCAGATGTTGCATCAATTACCCAAAATTATAATTCTGCAATCACTACAAAGCCATCTGAACCTACTAAGGAAGGCTATCGTTTCGTTGGTTGGGATAGTGAAATTCCAAGCACAATGCCAGCAGAGAATATTACAATCAAGGCTCTTTGGCAGATAAATCAATATACCATTACCTTCGATACAGACGGTGGTTCGGAAGTTGCTTCTATTACTCAGGATTATAATACTGCAATCACTAAGCCTTCTAATCCTACCAAGACAGGTTATACCTTTAATGGTTGGAGTATGGATATTCCAAGTAACATGCCAGCAGGTGATATTACAATCAAGGCACAATGGCAGATAAATGAATATACCATTACCTTCGATACAGATGGCGGTTCGGAAATTGCCTCTATTACTCAGGACTATAATTCTGCAATCGCAAAGCCATCTAATCCTGTAAGGGAGGGTTATACTTTCGTCGGTTGGAACAAGGAAATTCCAAGCACAATGCCGGCAGAGAACATTAATATCAAGGCTCTTTGGCAGATAAACGAATATAATTTGAATTATTTCGTAGATGGTGCGTTGTATAAGAGCTTTAAGGTGACATATAACAGCGAGGTGACAGCAGAGGCAGAGCCTGAAGCAAGGGTAGGCTATACCTTCTCTGGTTGGAGTGAGATGCCTTCTGTAATGCCTGCACAGGATGTTAATATTACAGGTACATTCTCTATCAATAAATATACCATTACCTTCGATAGCAATGGTGGCTCTGAGGTTGCTTCTGTTACTCAGGATTATAATACTGCAATCACAAGACCGTCTGATCCTACTAAGGATGGTTATGATTTTGCAGGTTGGAGCCCTGCACTTCCTCATACAATGCCTGCTGAAGATATGACTCTAAAGGCAGTATGGGGACCGAAGGAAGTTGAGGAAACTTATTCATTAAGTGAAGGATGGACTTGGGTGTCATTCTTTATGATTAATGAGAATATGAGTAGCTTCGATACTGTAATGTCTTCACTGAAGTGGACCTCAACAGATGAAATAAAGGGTGCTAATACCTGGGCTATCTATTCAGCAAAGAAGAATAAGTGGGTAGGTACAATGGAAGGCTTCAATGACTTGTCAATGTATAAGATTCACTCTTCTTATTCTGATCAAGAATTGAAACTGGAAGGTGGTTATGTTAACTCAAAGGCAGACCATAAGATTGGTGTGGAAAAGGGTTGGAACTATCTTGCTTACCTGGCTCTTGATGCAATGCCTGTAGCAGAGGCTTTGCAGAACTATGCCGCATCTGAAGGAGACATTCTGAAATCCCAGACACAAAGTATTACCTATACTAATGGTCAATGGACAGGAGGCGACTTGGCTTCTATGGAGCCAGGCAAGGGCTATATGCTGTACCGCAGTGCAGATAACAAGGTAGAATTTACTTATCCTATAGAATCTGCAAGTAGTGCAAGCAATGCTCGTGCGATGAGATTTACAAATACAGCTCAGCGTTTCTCTTCAAACATGAATGTCTTTGCTACAGTAGAAGGCGTTATGGCTGTTCCAGGTGACTCTATCGTAGCAGTTGCTGTCGATGGTGTTCGTGGTGGAGCAACGATAGATAATGAGGGTAAGGCTTCTCTTACTATTCTTGGCGACAACAATGCCGATATCTATCTTACCCTGATGCATAACAACCAGATTATTGCTTCTGCAAAGGCACCTATCAGCTACGCTAACGATGAAATAGTCGGTACTTATGCTAATCCAACTGCTATCACCTTCGTAGAGGGCTCAGAAGCATGGAATGGTGACTATGACATTAAGGCAATATACACAATGGATGGAAAGCTGTTACCATCTACAGATATCAAAACACTTACAACAGGATTATATATTATAAAGTATGAAACATTATCAGATAATAATAGCAATATTAGCGGTTGCCGTGTCATTCGTGTCGTGCGGTAGTTCTGACGGTGATGAAACACCTACTTATGTAGAGCCTACATATACCCAGCACCAATCTCCACAATGGAATAGTGCTGTAGCGGCAGAGAAACCAAGCGATAAGTATCCTGCTGACTTGACGGCATATATCCAGTTGCCTGATTCGATGAAGGCGTATGTCTCAAATGCAGACGAGTTGGCTGCCTTCTGCGGCAGCGAGTGTCGTGGAGACGGTACTTTGGTCGATGGCGTTTGGTGCGTCAGAATTTGGGGTAATGTTGGTGACAATATAACCCTGAAATACTATTGTGCCACAAATAAGTATATGTACAATTCATCGGAAACGATAGTGCTTAGGAATGATGAGCATTTAGGTACGTATGATGAACCTCGAACGGTATATTTTACCGTCGAGAAGTAATAAGAAAAGCGGCATCCATATTTCTGGGTGCCGCTTTTTTATGGTCAAAGGTCAATGCTCAATCGTCAATGGTTTAACTTCCAAAATTTGAGTTAATGACATATTTTTCGGCTCACCAGTAAAAAGCTGTGTCAGTCAGGCAGATTATTTTTAGACAAAAAAACCAAGAACAACCCCACTCCAATAGTATAAGTCTTAACAGACTATCGCAGCACTTCAAGTTCCAAGTCCTTTATAAACGAGTTTATAAGTCCTTGTCCCTTGAACTCCTGCACCTGCCTACGTCAGGTTATACTATTGTCGCGGAAAAACCCTGCTTCGCAGAAAAACCTTATGTTGTTGAATATTGAAGATTGAATATCGCAAGCAGAGGTTTTTCGTATTTACGCAAAACAGGATGCGCCTCAGCATAGTTCAAAAGCGATTTTGGCTCTGCATTCGGCTTTCACTGTTTTTCCGCCAAGGGCGGGGCATTCTATGTTAAATTCCAAATATTTTTCTCATTTTAACTATATATTTAACATTTCGACGTTCATGCTGCCTTGATTGCTGCA
>ODAJ012181851.1_pt1 | contig 22987 bp, 18 predicted proteins | sample 1539241 | NCBI WGS metagenome assembly ODAJ01 (sample SAMN02144231, study PRJEB22623) | gut metagenome | biome: sheep rumen | host: Ovis aries | place: New Zealand | reverse complement strand
AGCCCACCCCCAGCCCCTCCCCAAGGGAGGGGGGCTGAAAGGCTCTCCCATAAGGCTTATAAGACCTATAAGTCCTATATGACCTATAAGTCCTAAAAAAACTCCTTCCCCCCCTGGGGGAGCTGAGGGGGCATCCACCAAGCCACCCCTTAGCCATTGGGGGAGGCTGAAAGGGACACACAAATAAGATATAACCTAAAGAATAATGAAACGAATACTTGCTTTGCCCCTTGTTCTCGCACTGTCAGCGGTGCTTTGGGCCAATCCCGTCCGCCCCGGGCAGTGGGCTACCATCACTCTCGCCGACGGCACACAGGTGCGTGCCGAACTGCGTGGCGACGAGCACCTCGACTATATGCGCGGCGAAGACGGCACCGCCTACACTCGCATCGAGGGCACTCAGACCTATCAGCGTGCCGACCTCGCACAGCTTCAGGCCCGTACCCAGGCTGCGCGTGCCGCCAATGCGCAGCGCAGGGCACGTCGCGCTCCCCTCTTCAACGCTTCGCGGCAGGCCGCCTATACAGGAAAGAAGAAGGGACTCATAATCCTTGTGGAGTTCAAGGACGTGTCGTTCAAGGCCGAGCACGACAAGGCTTTCTATGAGCGCGTGGCCAACGAGGTGGGGTTCACCCACGAGGAAGGCTACCACGGCAGCGTACACGACTATTTCCTTGCACAGAGCAACGGCCTCTTCGACCTCACCTTCGACGTTGCCGGCCCTTACAAGCTCACAAAGAGCTACAGCTACTACGGTGGCAACACGCCGTGGAAGGACTACTATGTGACTGCTATGGTGCGCGAGGCGGTCGACATGGCCAAGAACGACGTCAACTGGGCCGACTACGACTGGGACGGCGACAACCTCGTAGACCAGGTTTTCCTACTCTATGCCGGCGACAACGAGGCTTATCAGGGTGCTGATGCCAACACCATCTGGCCCCACGAGTCATCGATTAACAAGCGGTTGATGAAGGACGGCAAGTATGTCAGCACCTACGCGTGCGGCTCCGAGATGACACAGGACTTCTCGAGCGGTATCGGCACCTTCTGCCACGAGTTCACCCACTGCCTCGGCATCATGGATATGTACGACACTGACTACACTGAAAGCGGCGGCGAAGCCTACGGCATGGGCTACTGGGACGTTATGGCCAGTGGCGGCGACCTCGACATGGGCATGACTCCAGCCGGATACACCAGCTACGAGAAGTGGGTGAGCGGATGGCTCACGCCCACTGTGCTCACCGGCAAGCAGGACGTGAAGGACATGAAAGCTCTCAGCGAGGGCGGTCCCGCCTACGTGGTCTACAACGAAGGCCGCTCGCCGAAGAGCGAAAAGGGCGAGTACTATCTTTTAGAGAACCGTCAGAAGACTGGCTGGGATGCCGCGCTGCCCGGCTCGGGACTGTTGATACTCCACGTTGACTTCGACCAGACCGAGTGGTATGGCAACGGTTACAACGACTACGGCAACCGCCTGAACGTCAATCCCGACCATCAGCGATGCACCGTATTCCATGCGCGCAACCGCGAAACAGAGTCGTCGCTCACCGAAATAGGCGGAGATGCCTATCCATACATGGGCAACGACCGGCTGACCAACGACAGCCAGCCTGCCGCTACGGTGTTCAACAAAAACACCGACGGCTCGTTCTTCATGAACTATCCTATCTCGGGCATCACCCAGAAGAACGGACTCATAAGCTTCGCGGCAGGCTACGAGGCCGAGCGAGCTGACCTCAACGTTCCCGATACCGACCCAACGGGAGCTCTGTTCTATGAAAGTTTCGACCAGTGCAACGGCACTGGAGCCAACGACTACGTGTGGGCGGCGAGCACGATGGGCGCAGGCACGTTCACTTCCGACGTTGACGGATGGACAGCCTCTGCCATGGGCGGTGCCGACCGCTGTGCCATGTTCGGCAGCAAGACGAAGAACGGTACTGCCATCACTCCTTATATAGAGGTCGACGGCGAGGCCACGCTCTACTTCCACGCTGCTCCGTGGCAGGACGAGAACTGCACGGTCACGCTGTCGGCAACCAACGGCATCACGCTCTCGGAGAAAACGCTCCAGCTTACTCCCGGAACGTGGACTCCCCTCGTAACCACTCTCACCGGTACGGGCCGTACCAAGATAACGTTCAAGCCCTCGCAGCGCCGCTTCTTCCTCGACGAGGTGATTGTCAAGGACGGCAGTTCCACCGGCATAACAGCCGTGAAGACAGCCCAGACGGCCTCCAACCGCATCTACACCCTCAGCGGACAGTACGTTGGAACGTCGTTCGACCGTCTGCCTAAGGGCATCTACGTGGTCGGCGGAGTGAAAGTAGTGAAGTAACACCCACGTCTCTCTCATAAAAATGAAGCCCGAGGCTGATTGTTTCAGCCCCGGGCTTCTGCTATAGTGTGGAAAGGATTATTCAGCTGTTTCCTCTTTGTCGGCAGCGGCGTTCTCGGCATCGATAGCCTTAATCTTGTCGCGAGTGAGTTTCAGGTCGTCCTTCAGCTTCTCCACCTTTCGGTTCATCTCGTCAATCAGGCTGTTGCCCTTCTTCGACGATGCGTTGAGGAAGCCGAGGTTGTTCTCGTAGGTGTTGATTTCCTGTCGCAGCTGCTCGTAACGGCGCATCAGACGGCTGCGTTCGCTGTCGAGGGCCGTTGCTCCGCGCTCAGCCATGCTCTTGAGGTTGCTCTTGAAGCTGTCGAGACGGCGGCGGGCAGCCGAGATGTGGAACTCTTTGTATAGCTTGTCGGTTATCTCGTGGTATTCCTTGTAGAGCTTGTCCTTCTCCTTGAAGGGCACGTGGCCCGTCTTGTTGTACTCTTCAACCAGCTCGTGAACCTTCTCCTGTATGTCCTCAGTTTTCTCTTCGGCCAGTTCTTTGAGCTTTGCAATGATGGAGCGCTTCTTCTCCAGATTGTCTCTTTCCTCGTTGCGCGTTCCTGCGTTGGCTGCGTTTCGCGCCTCGAAGAAGTGGTTGCAGGCTCCGAGGAAGTCGTTCCAGAGTTGGTCGCCCAGCTTCTTGGGCACCATGCCGATGGTCTTCCACTCTTTCTGAAGGGCTATGAGCTTGTCTGATGTCTTCTTCCACTCGGTGCTGTCTTTCAGAGCCTGTGCCTGCTCTACGAGTGCGCGCTTCTTTTCAGCGTTCTCGGCGAACTTCGCCTTGAGGTCTTTGAAGAACTCGCCCTTGCGCGAGAAGAAGTCGTCGCAGGCTGCGCGGAAGCGCTCAAATATCTTCACGTTCATCTTCTGCGGCGCGAAGCCTATCGTCTTCCACTCCTGTTGCAGCTCAATGATTTGTTTCGTCTGCTTCTCCCAGTCGGCAGAGCCTTTCTTTTCCTCGGCGGCGATGGCCTCTACTTTCTCGCAGAGCTCCGTCTTGCGCTTTAGGTTCTCCTCTTCCTTGGCTCGCAGCTGCTCGAAGTGCTGCTGGTGGCGCTTGTTGATTACTGTCGATGCCTCCTTGAAGCGTGCCCATACCTTCTCTCTGAGGTCTTTGGCCACTGGTCCGGCCTCGCGGTACTGCTGGTGAAGCTCTTGCAGCTGGTGGAAAGCGCTGATAACGTCTGGCTCGTCGGCAAGTTTCTCGGCGGCTTCGCACAGGCGTGTCTTTATTTCGAGGTTCTTCTTGAAGTCGTATTCGCGTGCTTCGATGTTCAGTTTCAGCAGGTCGTAGAACTGCTCCACATAGAGCTGGTAGTTGCGCCACAGCTCGTTGGCCTTGTCAGCCGGCACTGTCTTGATTTCCTTCCACTCCTGTTGCAGAGCCTTGAAGTCGGAGTACGACTTGCCAGCTTCCTCGGGCGAGGTAGCCATGGCCTTTATCTTCTCGATGATAGCGAGCTTCTTCTCAAGGTTTTCCTGCTTTTCCTGTTCCTGTTCGAGGAAAGCCTTCTGGCGTTTTTCCTTTATTATTGACATCTCTTGCTTGAAAGCTTCCTCGTCTTCGTCGGGCGTTACCTGGTATTTATCAGGGTCGCCGCCTGCTTCGAGGTACTCGCGCTGGGCTGCTTCGCGCTCGGCGAAGTGCAGTTTGTAGAAAACAGTCTTCAGCAAGTCCACTTCAGCCTTTGCTGGAGTGTCGCTTCCCTGAGCTATTTCCTTCATCCTCTGCAGCACCTCCTGCTTGGTGGCATAGTTTTTCCTGATTTGCTGCTCAGGCTCCACGGCTGCTTGGTCGTTTTCTACTGCAGTTTCCTCTGTTGCTTTGAGCTCTTGCTGTGTTGTAGTCTCAACAGTTTCTTCTGCTTGCTTAAGTTCTTCTGTGCCCTGCTGGAGGGCTTTCTCTTGAGAGTCCATAATAAAAATAGGTGTGATCAGTTCAAATATTACAAGCTGCAAACTTATATAAAATATTCTAAAAAGCCTAATTTTGTGATTTTTTTTTGGCTTAGAGGATATTTTTGGCTGGTGGGATGCGTGACAATGAGGGCTTGATGGGTGAGATTGGAGGTGTGGGCGTAATGGCTATGTGGTGTTATGCGGAAGGCCGACAGTTGCCTGTCAGCCGTAGGCATCTGTCAGATTAGTCGTTTGTGGCGCAGTATCCACCATATACCAGCTGACACAACGACCGACATTATGATAGCCAAGATGAACCCGAACTTGCTCGTTTCCATTCCGTTGACGAGGTTCATGCCGAACAGCGAGGATATGAGCGTGGGGAACATCAGTATTACCGAGAACGAAGTGAGCGTTCGCATCACCGTGTTCATGTTGTTGTTGATGATACTGGAGTAGGTAGACATGGTCGATTCCAGAATGTTCGAGTAGATGTTTGCCGTTTCCCGCGCCTGCGACATCTCGATATTGACGTCTTCTATCATGTCGGCATCGAGCTCATCGACCTGAAGCTTGAACTTCAACTTCTGCAACAGGTTCTCGTTACCACGTATTGAGGTGATGAAATAGGTCAGCGAGTCTTGCAGACGGCTCAGTCCGATAAGGCTCTCGTTGTTCACGTCTTGGTCCAGGTTGCGTTTTGCGCGGTCAATGAGCGTGCTTATCTGCTTGAGTCGCTTCAGATACCACACTGCCGACGAGAGAAACAGTCGGAAAATCATGTCGACATAGTCCACGAAACCCTCGTTGCGCCTCTGCTGATATGCCACGAAGTCGAGCATCATGTTCGTTTCGTAGTAGCATACGGTGATGGTGATGTCGCGTTTGTGTATTATACCGAGCGGCACGGTTGTGTATGGCGTGCGCGAGCGTACCTCTTTGACGTATGGAATACGCAGAATGATGAGCATCCATCCGTCGTCGTACTCGTAGCGAGCCCGCTCGTCGGTATCGCTGATGTCGGTCAGGAAGTAATCGGGTATGTTGAACTCGTTTTCCAGATACTCGCGGTCCTGCTCGGTGGGGCAGGTCATCTGTATCCAGCATCCCGGCTGCCACTCCTTGAGTGGTGCGAGGGTTCCGTTGGTGTTCCAGTACTTTTTCATTGGTTGGTCCTCCGTGCATGATAGTGGTGCGAGGACTAACCGCCGAGGGTCATGTCCTCACGCCAGAAGATTGAATGTTTCCGCGTGATAGTCGTCCATGATGTGTTATATATTAAATAAGGTGTAGCCCGCTGCGGGCTTTCTGCGTGTGCAAAGTTAACAAAAAACGGGTGTAATGCAATGCAAAAAACTTGCTTTTTTATGCCTGTTTTAAGGCGTGTTGGTTTTTGTCATGGTGTTTTTCGATCACTAAACCGCTACTCCTGTGCGCAAAATGTCTTGATAGAGCATAGTGTCTTCGCCGCTTACTATCAGCACAGGCTCAATGAGAACGCTCACTTTGTCAATGTCGTGCCACAAGTCGGCAGACTTTTCGAGCCATTCTTCGTCTTGAATGTTGTTTACAACAACCGCAACGTCAATGTCGCTCCACGGTCCCGGATGCCCTTTGGAGTAGGAACCATAAAGATATACCTTCGGAGTTTCAGCAAACCGAGGGGCAATGACGCGTTTATATTGTTTCACAAGGTCTATTGCTTCGTTTCGGGAAAGCACTTTTGGAGTATCCATTGCTTGAATTTTTTAGTTTCCTCTATGATGTATAGTGAGCCACTCTCGTTGAGCATACGTGCCACTCGAGCCTTGTGCTCCGGGTAGCGAGCTGCAATATACATCGGACTCATTATCTCAATAAACCTTCGTTGCTCGCTGGTCAGTTCGTCTTTGAGACCGCATCCTTCCAGCAGTCGGAAGTGGTTGTGGATGTATAGCGGTTCGTTGTCGCAGCTGATAATCCAATAGGCTTTGATTAACTTCTCTATAGCCTGATGGCACATAAACCCGATGTAAAGCCAACGACCACTTTTGTAAAGAGCTTCGGCTGCGAGCAAGTCTTCTTCAACTTGTTCCAACCATTTCTCCGCAACATTTCTCTTGTTCATTCCTTGTGGTTTTGTTGGTTGATGCCACAAAGATAGCAAATTGAATTCAAAGTAATGCAAGGAAGATAGGTATAAAAATGAATTATTCGCACGAACTATAAGCTACGCCGGAGAAGTGGCAAAATGTAGGCAAGACGGCTGGCAGTTACCTAAAAGTAAGGTTTCATGGTAAATTTCCTTGCTAAATGTTATTTGTTTATCAAGAAAGCAGTACTTTTGCAAGCGAAAACGCAAAATAGTAAACTAAAAAACATAATCGTATGAAGAAGATCAGAGCCGCCGTAGTGGGCTACGGCAACATCGGACGTTTCGCGGTTGAGGCCCTCGAAGCCTCTGCCGACTTTGAGATAGCAGGCATCGTGCGTCGCAACGGCAGTGCCAACAAGCCTCAGGAGCTGGCTGCCTACAATGTCGTGAGCGACATCAGCGAGCTCAGCGACGTCGACGTGGCTATCCTCGCCACCCCGACACGCAAGTGCCCGGAGTATGCCAAGATGATAATTCCTATGGGAATAAACACCGTTGACTCGTTCGACATCCACACCAGCATAGTAGACTACCGTCGCGAGATGATGCCCATCTGCCAGGAGAACGGTCGCGTGAGCGTTATCGCAGCCGGATGGGATCCGGGAAGCGACTCCATCGTGCGCACGCTGATGCAGAGCCTCGCCCCCAAAGGACTGTCGTACACCAACTTCGGCCCCGGAATGTCGATGGGCCACAGCGTGTGTGTGCGCAGCAAAGAGGGTGTTAAGGATGCCCTTTCGATGACCATCCCCTTGGGCGAAGGCATCCACCGCCGCATGGTTTACGTGGAACTCGAGGACGGTGCGTCGCTCGAAGAGGTGACAAAGCTGATCAAGGCCGACCCATATTTCGCCAACGACGAGACCCACGTGTTCGCAGTGCCGTCGGTCGACGACGTTAAGGACATGGGCCACGGCGTGAACCTCGTGCGCAAAGGTGTGTCGGGCAAGACACAGAACCAGCGTCTGGAGTTCAACATGAGCATCAACAATCCCGCCCTGACCGCTCAGGTGCTCGTCAACGTGGCTCGCGCGTCGATGCGCCTGCAGCCCGGATGCTACACCATGGTTGAGATACCAGTCATCGATATGCTTCCCGGCGAGCGCGAGGAGCTTATCGGACATCTCGTGTAAGCGGTTTCGTCCCCGGCATTGCAGAGAAAATCATCTGCGGCGGGGCGATTGTAAAATAAAAGTGCCGAAAAAAGGCTGTTGCGGAAATGATAATTCAGAGCCGCAGACAGCCTTTTTCTGTGCATAAACGTCAGTCCGCGTTCGCGGAAATTCGCTCGCAGTGGAGGAAAAAGCCACTTTCTGTTCGATATTCAAGCCCGTTGGCTTTCTCTTTCTGCAGTCAGCGGTCGTTTTGCCCGTTGCCGAAAAGCGTTCGTCCGAGCTTCTTCAGCAATGGCTCGCATACCTCTTCTCGTTTTCACGGAAGGTGTGCTGCACTGTGTAATGGGCAGAAAATGAACGCGTTGCGGTGTTTTAACATTTCTCCCAAGGGGGCTGTAAACTTTCTCCAGCAGCCCCGTAACATTGCTACGGGATAGCTGGAGCATCGCTCCAAGGGCTCTGTAAGGTTGCTCCAAGGCAGCCGGAGAAAACTTACGGAGCACGTGGGAAGGGCAGGGGAGATAGCGGTCGGCTGACTTCCAGCCCCGTTAAGGCACACTACAGGGCTGTTTCGTGCCGTAAAAACTCAGCTGTGTGGCTTCGACCGCTCATTCGTTGCCAAATAATCGGCTTTTTAAGGCTTTGTTGTAAGGATATTTCGTAATTGTGAAAAAATATTGCGTTTTTTGCGGTTTGTTTAAAATAAATTAACTATCTTTGTCCGAGTAGTCGGCAACAGCGTTTCTGCGCGTTGCGCCTGCGGTTCCCAAAAATAACTATAAAACTACCTTGACAATCATCTGAACACTACCATTATGAAAATCTATCTAACTTTGCTTGCTGCCTTTGCCTTCTCCGGCGCTGCCACTTCGCAGACAGTTGGCTCGGAGCAGCGTACTCATCGTGCTTCGCAAGGCGACAGCACGGGCATCGTCAGCACCACTCTGCCCGGCAACGGCTCAGTGGACTTCATCGATGCCGACCATTTGAAGAAAGGATTGGTGACTAACTCCGTGAACGAACTCGCAGGCCAGGCTGCCGGCGTTGTGGTTTCGTCGGCTGCCGACCGAATGGCCATGCTCTCGTCGGTGCGTGTGCGTGGTACCACTTCACTGACCGGCGGCAACGACCCGTTGGTAATCATCGACGGAGTTTACAGCGACCTGACCACCCTCATAGGCATCTATCCTGCCGACATCGAGAGTTTCACCATCTTGAAGAACGCTGCCGAGACGGCACCCTTCGGCTCGCGAGGTGCCAGCGGTGTGATTGTTGTGTCTACTAAGAAAGGTAAGAACCAGAAATTCCAGATAGCCTACGACACCAACATGGGCTTCGAGCGCGTGTTCAAGACACTCAATATGCTCAAGGCAGCCGACTATCTCGCCACTGCCGACCGTCTGGGGCTGACCTCCATGACGCGCGGAACGGAAGACACCGACTTCCAGCGCGGCATAACGCGCACGGGACTCGTGCAGAACCACCACATAGCCTTCAGTGGCGGCAACGAGAAGAGCAACTATCGCGCCTCGCTGGGCTTCATGGACCACAACACCGTGGTGCGAGTGAACAAGTACCAGACCTTCACCGCCAAGGTAGACCTGCAGCAAAAAGCCTTCAGCGACCTGCTTGCCATCGACCTGGGAATGTTCGCCAGCACGCAGCGCAACGAGTATATCTACGACCAGCAGAAGCTGTTCTACTCTGCTGCCGCGCAGAACCCGAGCCTTCCGTTCGGCTCTAAGAAAACCGGGTGGCAGCGAAATGCCAATGCCTCGCAGATAAATCCGCCGGGAGCACTGCTCGAAGACAAGAAGCACGAGCGGCAGCAGACCGTGAACACCCACCTCGGACTGGACTTCGACCTGAGCCGCTACATAGCCATCGAGGGCCGCGATGCCTCGATGCAGCCTTCTTTCCACGTCAAAGCCTTCGGCTCATACAGCAATTCGAGCATAGCCAACAATGAGTTCCAGCCCACATGGACCTCTGGCGACGGCAAGATAATGCGCAAGGAAGAGAAGTTTGAGGACTGGTTGGGCAACCTGATGGTGAACTTCAGCAACCAGTGGGGAGTCCACAAGCTCTCTGCCACCGCCCTGGCCGAATATCACCGGGCCATGCGCCGCGGCTTCTGGACCACCGTGAAAGGACTCACCAACAACTCCATGGGCTACGACGGAGTGGCCGGCGGAGCCATCATTCCATACGGCGACACAGGCAGCGGCTACGAGTCGCCATCGCTGCTGTCGTTCCTTGGCATGGCCGAATACACCCTCTTGAACGCCTATACGCTCAGCGCAACGGTACGTGCCGATGGCAGCTCGCTCTTCGGAGCCAACAACCGCTGGGGCGTATTCCCATCGGTGTCGGCATCGTGGGACGTGCTCAAGACTTTCAGCATACCGCAGCTCACCCTGCTCAAGCTGCGCACGGGCTACGGTCTGAGCGGAAACCTGGGCGGAATAGAGTCATACAACACGATGATGCTCATACGTCCGTCGGGCGTGGTGCCCTGGGAGGACACACCGCAGGTGACGTTTGCACAGCTGAGCAACATCAATCCCGACCTGAAATGGGAGACACGCTCGAGCTTCAACATCGGCCTCGATGTCGGAACATGGAACAACCGACTGGTGCTCACGGCTGAATACTACTACTCTCGCACGCGCGATATGCTCTATCAGTACGAAGTGCCCGTTCCGCCGTTCCCCTACAACAAGTGGGTGGCCAACCTCGGAAAGATGAGCAACCAAGGTTTTGAAATCGGTCTCGGCATCACGCCGATACTCAAGCGCGACCTGGAACTCAACATCAACGTCAATATGTCGTTCCAGAAGAACCGCCTCATCTCGCTCTCGGGCTACTACAAAGGCACCTATATGCGTGCTTCGGACATCACGCCGCTCGGATCGCTCAACGGAGCAGGCTTCCACGGGGGCAACAACAACATAGTCTACCAGATTGTGGGTCAGCCCCTTGGTGTGTTCTACCTGCCTCACTGCACCGGCGTCACCACCGACGAGAAGGGCCGCAAGGTGTATGAGATAGCCGACTTGGATGGCAACGGAACGGTGAACCTCGAGGACGGAGGCGACCGTTACATAGCCGGACAAGCCATGCCGAAGATGTTGCTGGGCTCGAACATATCGCTGCGATACAAGGATTTCGACTTCTCGGTGCAGATGAACGGTGCCTTCGGACACAAGATTTACAACGGAACGGCTCTCACTTACATGAACATGGGTTCGTTCCCCGACTACAACGTGTTTGCCAAAGCTCCCGAGCAGGGCATCTACGACCAGCGTGCAACCGACTATTATCTGGAAAACGGCAACTACCTGAACTTCGACTACGTCACCGTGGGATGGAATGTTCCGATCAAGAAGGGCAAGGTGGTAAGCGCGCTCAGGCTCAGCCTCTCGGTGAACAACCTCGCTACCATCACTGCCTACAGCGGACTGTCGCCAATGATCAACTATTCGGCAGTGGGTCCGACACTCGGTATCGACGACAAGCGCACCTATCCGCCGTACCGCAGCTACTGTCTCGGAGTGAGCATACAGTTCTGACGGCAGACAATTAGATGTTTGACGGTTAGACTGTTGGAGGTTAGACGGTTAGAGAATAGTGACTTCAGCTGAATGTAAGTTGGCAAAATATAACTTATTCGTAGAATGGAAGATTTCTATTATAGGAAGCTCAAGGTCTACCACCTTGCAAAAGAATTGGTAGCCGATGTTTACAGTTTGGCTAAATCCTTTCCAAAGACCGAACAATATGGCCTTACCTCACAGCTGTGCAGAGCCGTTATATCCATTCCCTCAAACATTGCAGAGGGGATGGGACGCTTTTCCAAGAAGGAGAGGGTACACTTCCTTGAAGTAGCCTATGGCTCATTGATGGAAACGATGTGCCAATTGGAAATAGCGGAAATGCTGGAATATATCAGTGAAGAGCAAATTCAAGGCATTGAAACAAAGGTGACCAATGCGTCGAAAATGCTGATTAGCCTGAGAAAAGCAATTGAAAACAAAATAACAAACTGACCGGGGCGACGGAGCAAGAGGCGAACAGGGAGGCAGACACTATACTCTCACCCCTAACCCCTCACCTCTCACCCCCTCAAAAACAAATCAACAATGAAACAACACATATACATGGCAGCGGTTGTAGCTGCTTCGTTGACCGTCACTTCCTGCTTGGACGACGACCCGAAATCGTCGTTGCCGATTGATGATGCATACCAGAACGCCAGTACACTCGTTATTGGCACAGTGGCGGAAATATACAACTACATTGGCGGAAATGCCGATAGTCAGGGACTGCAAGGCTGCACACGCGGTGTCTACGACCTCAACACCTTCACCACCGACGAGGCTATGCTGCCCACGCGCGGCGGCGACTGGTACGACGGAGGACTGTGGCAGGGACTCTACAACCACACCTGGACAGCCGAGGAGAGCATACTGGAAGCCACGTGGAACTATCTTTATAAGGTGGTGATGCTTAGCAACCACCACCTCGGGGTGCTTAACGACAAAGCATCTCTGTTAGATGAGGATAAATTTAAGGCGTATAATGCTGAGCTGCGTGGCGTGAGAGCCATGTTCTACTTCTATCTGATGGATCTCTTCGGACGCGTGCCAATAGTATTAGGAAGCGACACAGACGTAAGTGGGGTCACTCAAAGCAAGCGCAGCGAGGTGTTCAGATTCATCGTCAGTGAGCTTCAGGAGGCTATTCCCTATCTCTCCAATGACCACAGCAGCAGGGAGGGCGACTACTACGGACGCATGACGCGCTCGGTGGCTTATTTCCTGCTGGCCAAGCTCTACCTCAATGCTGAGGTATATTGCAATGACGACTGGACATCGGGCACTCGGCCTGATGGCTCGACAATGACGTTCGACACACCCGATGGTGAAAAAAACGCCTGGGAAGCTTGCATATACTATTGTGACTTGTTGCGAGACAATGGCTATGAGCTGGAGTCGGACTACACATACAACTTCTCTCGCCACAACGAAATGTCCAAAGAGAACATCTTTACCATACCTATGGACAAGATGCTCTATAAGAATCAGTTCCAATATCTGTTCCGCTCGCGTCACTACGCGCACGGAGCAGCCTTGGGTATGGATGCTTGGAACGGCACTTCTGCCACTCTTTCCACGGCAAAAGCCTTCAGCTACGGAACAAAGTATGAGGATATGCGCTGGGATTGGTGTTTCTATTCCGGACCGTTGTTCATCAATGGCAAGCCTGTACTGCTCGAAGACGGTAAGCAACTCTACTATCGTCCGCTGGAGATAGCCCTCGACCTCACGGGTTCGCCCTATGAGAAGACAGCAGGAGCACGCATGAAGAAGTATGAAACAGACCAGACGGCATACGCAGACGGTAAGCTTCAGAGTAACGACATCGTGCTATTCCGATATGCCGACGTGCTGCTGATGAAGGCTGAGGCCAAGGCACGCAACGGCGGCGACGGCTCTGCTGAGGTCAATGCGATAAGAAAACGTGCTCAGATGGATGAGATAGACCTGACACAGCTCACCACATACCTCACACCGGGCACCGAAGGACTGCCCAATATGACGCCGCAGCTCTCTGCAATACTGCGCGAGCGACTGCTCGAACTGGTGTGGGAAGGATGGCGAAGGAACGACCTTGTGCGCTTCGGACTGTTCCATAGGGCTTACGACCAGCGTGTCCCGTTAGCTTCCGAGGCTGATGCGCACACCACAGTGTTCCCCATTCCGAACGCGGTAATCGACCACCTGTACGGCTTCACGCAGAACCCAGGCTACTGAACCGTGCGGCACGGTTGACGAACAAAGCGGAGAAGAAAAACCGAAATATAGTGGCAGAAGGGTTGCTGTTTTGTGAAAAAATTGTACTTTTGTGGCTGACACCTCTTAACCGTTACCACTAAAGATGCAGAAAACAGCACTTGCAGCACTCTTCTTCACCGCCGCAATGGTGGCATCGTGCGGAGATGAGGCACGCGAACCAGTGTGTCTCATGCCCGATACCACGGTTGTCAGACCGGGCGACATAGTGTTCAGACGCGGCGGAGGGTTCACATCTCATGCCGTTGTCACGCTCGATGCCCACGGATACTACTCTCATGTGGGGATGGTTGTCGACACGGCAGGTCGCATGATGGTGGTTCATGCAGTGCCCGGAGAGCCAGACTTCGAGGGCGATCCAGACCGGGTGAAGCTCGACAGCTTGCAGAAGTTCTTCTCGTCGCTCTATACCGATTGCGGCGAAGTGTGCCGGGTGAGCGATGAGAAGGTGGCGGGTAAGGCGGCAGAGGTGGCTAAGCAGGTGCTGCGAAGGAACACACTGTTCGACCATGACTACCGCAACGACGACTCTACGCAGATGTACTGCACCGAGCTGGTGCTCTATGCGTATCGCAAGGCGGGCCTTAGCCTCACCGACAAGGAGCCTCACTACGTAGAGCTACCGCTGCTCAAGAGCAGTGTCTACTATCCGTCGGATGTTTATTTCTCAAAGAAAATACATTCAATCACTAAGTTTTAACCCATTTAAAAAACAACGCAAAGATGAAGAAAGTATTATTTTTCGCAGTCGCAATGGCAGCCATGGTCATGGCAAGTTGCAGCAAAGGTGGAGACAACACTCCCAGAGCGGTAGCCGAGAAGTCGGTGGAGTGCCTGAAGAACAAGAACTATGAGGGCTACGTAGACCTCATGCTGATCGACGACAAGGGCAAGGGAGCCGAGGAAGTGAAGAGCACCAAGCAGATGTACGTGGGCATGATGAAGTCTAAGTACGAGGATAAGGTGAAGAAAGAGGGCGAAATGAAGAGCTACTCGTTCATCTCCGAGGACGTGAAAGACAGCACCGCTACCGTAAAGATGCTGCTCAACATGGAGCAGAAGAACGACACCATGATCGTTAGCTTGAAGAAAGACAAGGACGGAAAGTGGAAGGTTAAGCAGAAGAAGTAATCTTTCAGTCCGCTGAAAAGGCTCCTGGCGCATCGTTGCCACGGGGCCGGAACAATAAGAAAATCGGGGAGAAGCACTGAGCTTTTCCCCGATTTTCGTGTTTGTCTGGTATGTGATGTGAGTCGGTTAGAGCTGGAACTTGTAACCGAGAGTAACCTGGATCACGCTGTTCTTGGGGCTATCCTTCTCAACATTTATCGCTTTGGTCAGTCCGAAGTTGTAACGGGCATCGAGCTGGAAGTTTGCAAACTCGTAAGAAATGCCAACCGGGATTGAAAGGTCAAAGCCTTTTACCTCGTCTTTGCTCAATTTTCCTGAAGCTTCATGGCCGGTAGAGATTTCTACATCAATCTTCTTGTTGATGCAGAAACCAGGCTGGATACCCAGTTTGACGGCCAGACCGGGTACAACATACACGTTGGCAAGGATGGGCACGTTGATGTAGTCGAGCTTGAGCGTTTCTTTCACGTACTCATCCTTAGCTTTGCATCCCTGCATACTGTAGATGGCACCGAGCGAAACGCTGACTATGTCAGAAGCATAGTATTCTGCCTCGAGACCGGCAGCGAGTCCTACGCGCATACTGGGCTTGTTCATGTTGGTCATATTGGCAAAGTTGATGCCTACTTTGGGCTGGAGAGTGAAGCTACCAACCTCGTGCTGTGCCATTGCACATACAGAAGACAGCACCAAAGCTGCCATAATCATTAGTTTTTTCATTTCTTTTTTCTTTAAATGGTTAAACTTATATGAAACTAATAACGTCATTTTGCTTGTTCGGAGATAGCCTGCTTGATCTTGGCTTCAAGCTCGTCGCACAGCTCTGGGTTGTCTCTGAGCAGCGACTTTGCGGCATCGCGGCCTTGTGCAAGCTTCTGTCCGTCGTAGCTGAACCACGAACCCGACTTCTGGATGATGCCGTATTCCACTCCAAGGTCGATGATTTCGCCGACCTTAGAGATGCCTTCGCCGAACATGATGTCGAACTCTGCGCGGCGGAAAGGAGGCGCAACCTTGTTCTTCACGACCTTTACCTTGGTGAGATTGCCCAGCACTTCGTCGCCGTCTTTTATGGCTGTGCTCTTTCGGATGTCTATTCTCACGCTGGCATAGAACTTCAGCGCGTTGCCGCCGGTGGTCGTTTCGGGGTTGCCGAACATTATTCCGATTTTCTCGCGCAGCTGGTTTATGAAGATGCAGGTGGTGTTTGTCTTTGCTATCGTTGCCGTGAGCTTGCGCAGTGCCTGGCTCATCAGTCGTGCGTGGAGGCCTACAGCCGAGTCGCCCATCTCGCCTTCGATTTCCTTTTTCGGCGTTAGTGCGGCCACGGAGTCGATTACGATGATGTCAATAGCCGATGAACGTATCAGCTGGTCGGCTATCTCGAGAGCCTGTTCGCCGTTGTCGGGCTGGCTTATCCACAGGTTCTCGACATCGACACCCAGCTTTTCGGCATAGAAACGGTCGAAAGCGTGCTCTGCATCGATGATGGCAGCTATGCCGCCCTGCTTCTGCGCCTCGGCTATCGCATGGATGGCGAGGGTCGTCTTGCCCGATGACTCAGGGCCGTAAATCTCGATGATGCGCCCTCTGGGGTAGCCGCCAACACCCAGTGCGAGGTCGAGACCGATGCTTCCGGTGGGTATCACGTCAACGCTCTCTATGCTGTCGTCGCCCAGTTTCATAATGCTTCCTTTGCCGAAATCCTTTTCTATCTTCGACATGGCAGCCTGAAGGGCTTTCAGCTTGCCTTCCTGTGGACTCAGCGCAGTGCTTTCGGTTTCTTTCTTTGCCATAGATGTAGTAGTCTTTAAGAGATTTATTGCAAATTTAAAACGAATACTTTAATTGCCAAAAAATATTTAATTAAAGTTTAAAGAATACCAAATATATTCTTATTTTTGCCGTATAAAAATGACAAACATCAAGTTATGGAGGATATAGACATTCGTTGGAAACAGCGTTTTGAGAACTTTAGCAAGGCATTGGCTTTACTAAATGAGGCATCAACGATAGTTGCGCGTCACCTGAACCATGACACCGGGGTGGCAGACTTGCTTGCCGAGGGTCTTGTGCAACGGTTTGAGTATACCCACGAGTTGGCTTGGAACGTGATGAAGGACTATGCCGAGTATCAAGGATATACTGATATTCGCGGTTCTCGCGATGCTATCAGGTACGGATTGCAGAACGGCTTGATTGACGACAGGGTCTGGATGAAGTCAATAGAAGACCGAAACCTATCCTCACACCACTACGACAGCAGCACGGTAGAGGCCATTATCGGGCGAATAACGGAAACCTACCTGCCGCTGATGAACCGTTTTGAAGAAACTATGAAAGGGCTAATGTGATGGAGTACGGACTTGACGACAGTGACTTATAGAGCTTAGGAAATAAGGAAGTCCCCCTAAAGCCGTGTTGGGAATGGCTTTAGGGGGATGTGCTTTTAGAGTTCCAGGTCGCCGTCGTGCTCTTCTATCCACGGCAGACCCTGCTTTCCGAGTTGCTCCATGAACGGATCCGGGTCGAAGTCTTCCACGTTCCATACTCCAGGTTTGCGCCACAAGCCTTTGCAGAACATCATTGCGCCAATCATTGCGGGCACACCGGTGGTGTAGCTCACGCCCTGCATACCCGTTTCGCGGTAGGCTTCCTGATGCTTGCAGTTGTTATATATATAATAGGTGTGCTCCTTTCCGTCTTTCAGTCCGCGTATGCGACAGCCTATCGAGGTCTCGCCCTCGTAGTTCTCGCCAAGGTCTTGCGGGTTGGGCAGCACGGCCTTGAGCAGCTGCAGCGGCACAATCTTCACCTTCACCGTCTTCTCCGGGTTGTCGGCGAGCGGTGCCTCGTACTCAATCTCGTCGATACGGCTCATTCCTATGTTCTGAATGACGTCGAGATGCTTTATGTACTGCTCGCCGAAAGTCATCCAGAAGCGGGCCTGACGTATGGTGGGATAGTTCTTCACGAGCGACTCCAGCTCCTCGTGGTGCAGCAGATACGACTCTCTGGGGCCGATATTGGGGTAGGTGAGGGGCTTGTGTATCTCTAACGGCTCGGTCTCTATCCATTCGCCGTCCTTGTAGTAGAGTCCTTTCTGGGTTATTTCGCGGATGTTTATCTCGGGATTGAAGTTGGTTGCAAACGCCTTGTGGTGGTCGCCGGCGTTGCAGTCAACGATGTCGAGGTACTGAATCTCGTCGAAGTGGTGCTTTGCAGCGTATGCTGTGAACACTCCGCTCACTCCCGGGTCGAAGCCGCAGCCCAGTATTGCGGTGAGTCCTGCCTGACGGAAACGGTCCATGTAGGCCCACTGCCACGAGTACTCGAAGTGGGCTTCGTCCTTTGGCTCATAGTTGGCAGTGTCGAGGTAGTTGCATCCGCAGGCCAGACAAGCCTCCATGATGGTCAGATCCTGATATGGCAGGGCAAGGTTGATGACCAGCTCGGGCTTGTAGTCGCTCAGCAAAGCCTTGAGCTGCTCCACGCTGTCGGCATCCACCTCGGCAGTCTTGATGTCCATCGTGTAGCCCTTGGCGTGCAGGTCGGCCACTATCTTGTCGCATTTGGCCTTGCGGCGGCTGGCAATCATAAACTCTGTAAACACGTCGGCGTTCTGCGCTATCTTGAAAGCAGCAACGGTGGCAACGCCACCTGCGCCAATCATAAGTATTCTGCTCATGGCAATTAGTATTGGTTTTAAGATTATGTTATTGTTCTTTCAGTTCCTCACCGCTTATTCCCAGTGCGCTCATAAGCGAGTAACCAAGTATCTCCTGGCGGAAGTTGCCCCCCTGCAGCGGCTCCATGGCGAGCACGGTGATGCGCTTGCTGTCGTCGTCGCACTGCCGAAGCACATTGCGTATGCTGCCTACGAGCTCGGCGTTCTCGGCATCGGGAACGAGCATGATGCGCTTCACCTGCTTCTGTCCGCACACCGTATGCAGCACGTCGAGCAGCAGCTCGTCGCCGCCTATCATGTCTTCAACAGTCAGAGGAGTGATGATAAATTCACCGAGATTGTCGCTGAAGGCTTTTCCCTGCAGCTCCTGGGCAAAGTGCGAAGGGCGGAAATTATCCATCTGCACCTTGTCCTTGGAGTGCAGCAGCACCACGTGGGCGGTTGGCGTGCGGTCTTCGGAGGGCGCGACGGGCCTCATACCTCCGTCGAGGGCCACGCAGTCGATCCACCGCGCCAGGTCGGCGGCAGGCACGCGGCGCATGAGCAACCGCTCGAAGTTGACTATCAGGTTGAAGGCAACCCTGTCTACGTAGTCAGCATCGGCAATGATGACGTTCTCGCTCCACTCTGCTGAGCTGCCGTTGAGGCCGGGGATGCCGTTCGGAAAGATGTTTTCTTGTTGTTCCATTGGGCGCAAAGTTAACATTAAGCCTTGGAAAACCAAAAGGAAACGGCTCCTAAATTTGCCTGCGGAGCCAAAACAGTTGCAATAGATGGCCTTCAGCAAAATAAATCAGCCGAAAAAGCGTTTTACAATAGCTATGGAAGATAAGGCAAGTAAAGGCAGCTATTCACATATATTTAAATATACCGGTGTCTTTGGGAGCGTGCAGCTGTTGGGTATTCTGATAAGCGTTGTGCGCACAAAGGTTATTGCCGTGCTGCTCGGACCGCATGGAGTGGGCCTTATCTCGCTGTTCAATTCAACGGTGAAGTTCCTCAGCGACAGCACCAATCTGGGCTTGTCGATGAGTGCCGTGAAGCGAGTGTCGATGAGCTACGACAGCGGCAACGCCGAGGAACTTGCCGAGTCGGTGCGCGTGGTGCGCACCATAAGCCTTTTCACCGCCATAGTGGGCACTCTCGTCGCGCTGGCGGTGAGCCCGTTGCTCAGCAAGTACACCTTCTTTTGGGACGGCCACCTCGTCCATTTCCTCTGTCTGTCGCCCGTGGTGGGTCTCATGGCTGTCACCGGCGGCGAAGTGGCCATACTGAAAGGCATCCGCCAGCTGGGCAGTCTGGCGCGTTCCACCATCTGGTACCTGCTGGCAGCACTGTTGCTGTCGGTTCCGCTCTATTTCTTCTTCGGCATATCAGGCATCGTGCCGGCTATGGTAGTCATGGCTTTGGCCCAGATGCTCATCACCATAGCCTACAGCTACCGCCACCAGCCGCTCGTGCTGCGCCGCGACCGCCATGTGCTGCGCCGCGGCTACGGCATGATAAGCCAGGGCGTGGGCTTTGTGCTTGCAAGCGTGGCAGCCGCAGCGAGCGAGCTTATCATACGGAGCTACATCAACAACGTCAGCGATGCCGAGATGGTGGGGCTCTACAATGCCGGCTTCATGATGACAATGACCTATGCTGGGATGGTGTTCTCTGCGCTCGATGCCGACTACTATCCGCGCCTTTCGGCCATAAGCGACCTTGGCAGTGAGTTCAATGCCACGGTGAACCGCCAGATCGAGGTGTCGCTGATGATTGTGTCGCCCTTCCTCGTGGCCTTCATGGTGGGGCTGCCGCTGCTTCTGCCGCTGCTCTACAGTGGCAAGTTCCTGCCTGCTTCGGGCATGGTGAGGCTGATAATCCTGGCAATGTACCTTCGCGCCGTGAAGCTGCCGATAGCCTATCTGCCGCTGGCGCGCGGCAACTCGCGCAGCTATCTGCTCATGGAGGGCATCTATGCCGTGGTGCTCGTGCTGTCTACGATAGTGCTGTTCGACAGATACGGGCTGCTCGGAGCGGGCATGGCCATCCTGTTCACGGCTGCTTTTGACTTCCTGATGCTGCTCGTCTATATGCGCTACCGCTACGGCTACGTCATATCTGCAAAGGTGATGCGGCTGCTGGCGGCGCAGCTGCCGCTGGGACTGCTGGCTTTTGGCGTGGCACTCTGCTGCAAGGGATGGGTCTACTGGGTCTCGGGCATAGCCTTGGCAGTGGGCAGCCTGTTGCTCTCGCTGCTCTTTATGCGGCGCAAGCTCAGGCAAGGCGAATAGCTGTCGGGCTTCATCAAGAAACACTAATCGTACTGATAGTGAAAGAAATGCCCCCAATACTTGGTCGTTTCACATTTTATGGTTAGTTTTGGGCACAAAATCAAGACATAATTTGTATGGAAGAAAAGAGAATAACTGCTTTGGAGAGATTTAAAACCGCATTGCGCCATAAGCAAGAGGTTAAGCAGCAGATTGTTGAGGAGTATGCCGCAAAAGGTCGTAAGGTTGATGTAGTATTCCTATGATATGCCTTTCAGTCGAACTTATCAATCAACAGTCTCCTTATGAAGTCCATTCATTAGGTGGGGGCTTGGTGTTTTCAACAGAAAGTGGCGTTGAATATAGCGTTCACTTTACCGAAGAGTTCGCAATAGGGGGAATGTGATACTTATCAGTTCATGTTTTCCAAACTTACAAAAGGACCATGTGCCTTTTGATTTAAAGATTAGTCAGACCTTGATAGTTATAATAGAAGAGTTCTTCAGGGCTAATCACAATGTGCTGTTGTATATATGTGACACTTCTGACAATAGGGAAGCATCACGCAACAGACTTTTTGCAAATTGGTTTAGAAGGTTTGCTGAGCGCGGGGCTTACGAGTTTCGCTCGGCTAACTCAAGCATAGAGGGCGAGGGTTTCTATGCGGCGATTATTGTTGAACGCTCAAATCCTAAGCTTCAGGCTGTTTTGGAAGACTTTGACAAGTCTGCAAAAGAGTTGACAAAGTAGTAAAGTTTTTTAATTAAACAGCGATAGAGTGTTCGGATTTAGTAGATTTTTGTGCTTTTTGTCGGTTTTTATAATATAAAAGCATAACTTTGCACCCGAACAACCAATCCAGTGACATGAAGAAAACTATTTTAACCGCAGCTATGCTGTTGCTTGTGGCAGTTGCCACACAGGCTGGTGGCCTGATGACAAACACCAATTATCACATCGCTTTCAACCGTATGATGGCACGCGGAGCATCGTTCGACATCGATGCCGCCTACAGCAACCCAGCCGGACTGGCCTGGGGCTACGACGGATGGCAGCTGTCGCTCAACTTCCAGAAGCCCTGGCAGAACCGCGACATAGAAACGTCGATACCAGGATTTCTCGGCAGCGACTTCTGCAAGAAGTACCCCGGCAAGGCTTCGGCCCCCATCGTGCCCGCACTCTTTGCCGCCTACAAGCACGACCGCTGGGCCGTGTCGGCCATGATCGGCATCGTGGGCAGCGGCGGCTTCGTGAAATACGACGAGGGAGTGCCCATGTTCAACGTGCCCATCACGGCAATGATGGCACAGAAGGGCATCATGCCAGGCTCCTACACCCTCGATTCGCAGATGAAGGGCAAGCAGTACATCTACGGCGCGCAGCTCAACTTCACCTATAAAATAACCGAATGGCTCTCGGCAGCAGTGGGAGTGAGGGCAAGCTACTACGATGGCTACTATCGCGGACACGTCGTTGCAACGCCCGGAGAGGCTCTCGTGCCGGTAGTGGGCGGCGATCCGCTGGTGTCGTTGCAGCTCGACTGCGACCAGCGCGGCTGGGGAGTGGCTCCCATCTTGGGCCTCGACTTCCACAAAGGGCCGCTCACCGTGGCTGCCAAGTACGAGTTCCGCACAAGGCTCAACATTCCCAACAAGACCAACAGGCTCGAGGCCAACGTCAAGGGAATGACTCCCGAGCAGGTGGCAGCGCAGTTCGGTGCAAAGATGGCTCCCTATAAGGACGGTGCCAAGACGCGCTACGATATGCCGTCGCTGCTCGCCGTGGCCGTGGGCTACGAGTTCACACCCAAGTTCCGCGCCACTGCCGAGTACCACTTCTTCGACGACCGCCATGCCAAGATGGCCGGCGACCGCCAGAAGACGCTCAAGCACGGCACCAACGAGCTGCTGCTCGGAGCCGAGTACGACGTCAGCGACGTGCTCACGCTCAGCCTCGGAGGACAGCGAACCGACTACGGACTGTCCGACGACTATCAGCAGAACACGTCGTTTGCCTGCGACAGCTACTCCATCGGACTCGGAGCTGCCGTGAATATCTCGAAGAAGGTGCGCCTGAACGCTGGTTACTTTATCACCCTTTACAGCAAATACAACAAGCAGACACCTGCCGGAGACCCGGCACAGGGGCTCGGATACTACGGAACAGGCTACGGCGCAACCGAAACCTATAGCCGGACGAACAACGTAATCGGCATTGGCATCGACTATAAGTTCTGACATCAGCAGACAATATCAATACCATGAGGACCCGGAAATGGCTGACAAATCTACGGATTGGCAGTCGTTTCCGGCTGTTTGTTTGTCCCTGGCGCTGGCGAAAGTGCTATATTTGCAGAGTGGGAGCCGTGTTCTGACATTTCTTTCAGCTCCCCTCCCTTGGGGAGGGGTTGAGGGTGGGCTTGTAATATGACCCATATTGGTAGCCCCCCACAATCCCCCCAAAGGGGGGAAGGCTTATATGGCTAATATGTCTTATGGGAAATATAAGGACTTAT
>ODAJ014780917.1_pt1 | contig 23053 bp, 22 predicted proteins | sample 1539241 | NCBI WGS metagenome assembly ODAJ01 (sample SAMN02144231, study PRJEB22623) | gut metagenome | biome: sheep rumen | host: Ovis aries | place: New Zealand | reverse complement strand
GACAAAAAATGACACAAGGCATTGATAATCCTTGTGCAAAGCATTAGTTTCAAGTTTAAAAATATGGTCGCAAAAGTACGGAGAAATTTGCGACCAGCAAAGCTGTTTTTTTAAACAATGAAGTTGTGGGGACGATGGCGAAGGTCAACATACGGTGAGTCAGCGGCTATGCCTGTTGATAAAAAACGGCGTTAGCAAACAAAAAAGCGCCGCGGGGTTGGCCCGCGGCGCTTATTTACATATCTAATAACAATCAGTCGTACTTAAAGTGAATAGTTTAATGTGTATAGTGTATAGCCAGTAGTAAGTGTAATGACCATAAGTCTTTAAACTTGCGCCAACTGACCATCAAGTTTCAAGTTTCAAGATTCAAGTTTCAAGTTCTTTAATCCTGTAATTGAACTTCTTTTGAGAGAAGTAATGAATTTTGAAATCGCCTTACTGAGATCGAGGCAGTCATTGTAGAGTCTTGTCGCCGTTTCTTTATCTATAAATCCTACGTCTGTAGCTCTTATAAGCTGACTACGGACTTCGCCACAAGAACCTTTGGCTATGTATAGGAAGTTAACAAACTCTTTATTGCCATCTCGCTCAAAGCCTTCAGCAATGTTATCCATTATTGAACCTGCTGCAGCATGTATCTGTTGCACAAAGCGTGTGTCTTTCTTGAACTCGCCTTGTTTAGTTATGGCATACACATCCTTGCATAGGCTCCTTGCCATCTGAAAGATTGTCAAGTCTTCAAACCTTCCTACTTTACTCATCTATCTTGTATCTTGAAACCTGAATCCTGAATCTTGAATCCTGAAACCCGAATCCTGAATCTTGAATCCTGAATCTTGAATCCTGAATCTTGAAACTTGAATCCTGAATCTTGAATCCTGAATCTTGAATCCTGAAACCATTACCTTTCTATCGCCTCCTTGATACTCTCCACGATATACCGCACATCCTCATCGCTCACATACGGGCCTGCCGGCAGGCACATTCCTACTTTAAACAAAGACTCCGACACACCGTTGACATAAGAGACGCTTGTCTCGGATGTCTCGCAGAGGCACTCCTGATCTTTAAACTTGAATCTTGAAACCTGAATCTCGCCGCGTCGATAGACCGGCTGCTTGTGCATGGGTTTCCACAGCGGACGGGCCTCAATCTGGGCCTGGTCCATAATAACACGCAGTGCCTCCACGTTGGCATTCGGCTCACAGTCTGTGTGGGCGCTCTCGGCAGCATGGATGACGCCCGCGGCACCACCCACGGCGCCCGTCACAATGGTCTTGTAGGCGTTCTCCTGTCCCTTGATACGCACCTCGGGGTCAATGGTAATGGTGCAGAGCCAGAAGTTGGAATCGTAGCGGCTGTCGGGGTTGCCGTGTACCTTGATGCCCGGCACATCCTTCAGCAGCACCTCATATAGAGCCTGCACGTGTTTGTGGTGGGCGATATGATCGTTCACCACCGTCATCTGGCCACGTCCGATGCCGGCACAGATATTACTCATGCGGTAGTTGAAGCCGATCTTCTCATGCTGGTAGTAGGGGTAGCTCTCGCGGTACTGCGTGGCGTACATCATGATCTCGCGCCAGTGTTCCTCATCCTCAGTGATGAGGGCGCCGCCACCAGAGGTAGTGATCATCTTGTTGCCGTTGAACGACAACACGCCATATTTTCCGAAGGTACCCAGCACCTGACCGTTCCAGCGACTACCGAAGCCCTCAGCGGAATCCTCGATAACGGGGATGTCGTAGCGGTTGGCAATCTCCATAATGCGGTCAATCTGGTACGGCATACCGTAGAGGGCCACGGGGATGATAGCCGCAGGCTTCTTCCCTGTCTTGACGATGCGGTCCCAGATAGCCTCCTCCATCAGTTCGGGGTCCATATTCCATGAATCCTTCTCCGAATCCACGAAGACAGGCTTCGCACCGAGATAAGTGATGGGGTGCGACGAAGCACAAAACGTGAACGACTGCACAATCACCTCATCTCCCGCCTTCACTCCGGCAGCAATCAATGCTAGATGCACTGCAGCGGTACCAGCCGAAAGTGCGACAACACGCTTATTCTGTCCAACGAACTCTTCCAAGTCCTTCTCAAAGCCGTTGACATTCGGTCCCAGCGGCACCACCCAGTTGGTGTCAAAAGCTTCTTTGATGTATTTCTGTTCAAGACCAGCTTCGCTCATGTGAGCGAGACATAAATAAATTCGCTTTTTATCAGCCATAATATTATGATTATTATTGATTTCCTTATTGTTCTTAAGTTCTTTTATTTTAGAGAGGATCTTTAATTGGACCGTAATCCGAACGTTCCGGTGTCCCTTCATGATACCATAGGTTGCCAGATTTGTGCGTTGAAACCAGATAAGCACCCTTTCGTTTTAAGACTCTAGAAATCAATGGATCAAGATAATGACCATAAGATTCAGTGGTAACAACACCTATTTTCGGATTCATCCAATTAATCATTTTACAATTAAGATTACCACGACTTCCATGGTGGGGAACTTTTAGAAAATAAACATCTTTAATCTTATCCCTATCAGTATCATACATTTTTTCAAACGCTTCTCTTCCTGCATCACCCGGGAAGTAAAAACTTTTACCATCGTCTGTCCTGAAAATAACTAAAATACTAGTCTGATTATGTGACGAGGGATCATCTTTAGCATTATCTAGTGTAGGACTACTAACTTGATTTGACAAAGAAGAGAAGAGCACTTCTTCTGATTCGGTCAAAGAATCTTCGACGGGCTCAAGTTTATTCCTAAAAGAAAGCGATTTTTCTTCGTAATATTGTTTGGTTGGCCCAAGTACCTCAATATGATTGTCAAATTTTTCGAATACAGAATTTGAGAAAGCTTCTTTAACAATTATATTCTTTCGCACTTTTTCAAGTACATCAAACAGATTTTTCCCATTAGACAAAGTATATACACTCCGAGCCTCTTTTTCTGCATTGGCTTGAATCCTATATCTTTTTACATCATCAACACTTACATGTTTGCCCGGGTCATTTATCCATAATTCTTTAACATCAACCGAAGTACCAGGGTTATCATACATGTTTTCCAAGAGGTATAAAATACCACCAAAATGATCCGAATCACAATGTGTACAAACCGCAAGGTCTATTTTATATGTATCATACCTTTCTCTTATGAATTTATGTATATTCTCACCGTCGCTATAGTTTCCTGCATCAATTAATACTACATACTTTTTGTTATCTTCGTCAAAGAAACGAATCAAACAAGCATCAGCAGCTCCTACGTTCAGTATGTCTATTTCGTATTTCTTTATTATCATATCCGTTCTTTAAAACTCAATAATTATTAATGTCATCATTCAATCCAAGAAACACATTATACATCTTTTTTGCAAAGATAAGTCCATTTGAATATGCCAAATACATTATCAGCACACTTATAAAAACAAGAACTATTGCCAACCATAAATACACAGAACCAAAAGGTATTGCCGTCCACCACTTGTTAATAGCTGCCAAAACAAACACCAACAAAGCATCTACAAATACCGCTGCGGTAAGATTCCGATAAAACCCATAAATACAATTATAATCAAAGAGGATATCATCAAAACGGGTAACATCCAACAACCAATCGACAACCTCATCAACTTGCTTTACATATTTATCGTTTTCATGCGTTTTGTTGCGAATCTGCTGTAAGTCAACACGTTTCTTTAACTTGATTTTCTTTCTGATTTCTAACTTTTTCTCATCAGAAAAATTAACATCATTGCTATAAAGAAGTCGAGTTGTAGGTTTTATACGCTTGCTAAACAGTATTTTTTCAGGGTACAATTTGGAAATATCTCTCAGAAACAACCTGAGAAAAAAGAACAACGATGCACTAATGGCCGATATAGAGATGATGTATATAATTGCATTCCCCCAATCTTTGCTCACCAAATAATCATCAACGCCAAGTGTTAAACCCAAAACAATTGGAACAATTAATGAAATATACGCGGGTCGCTTTCTAGCTATATTATCATACCTCTTGTTCCTTTTATCCTTTGTTTGACTATCTAATTGTATCATAACTTCTATTTATTAATAAAACACAAGTCCTTTTATTAACCTAACACCCCTGTTTCATAAGGAATATACTCCCACGTTTTATACCCATGGTCATCTATGGTTTTGACAACCGAACTACTAATGAACTTTAATGAGCCTTTTCCATTGTTTTGAATATATTCCATTTCTCTCACATCCTCAAGTATCAATTTTGTGTCGGCAATGTCTTCACGTAATGCCACATTCATTCCGTACATACCTTTTGATGGTACTGATGGATATAACACACCGTCCAATCTGCTTGCATACATCAGCATTTCGGCAATTGTTGCTGACACAATGTAGTCATAATCATTCAGAGGGTAAACAGGCTTAGCGAATTCTTGTGTAACGTATTTAATATACTCATCAAAACAAAACACCTCATCCAAAAATGTTTTTTTGCTTACAAGTTCTTCCTTGGCAGCTGCAAGCAATTTGTTATTAACAGCGTCAGGATATACTGACTCATGAGCAAACACTGCAAGCTTTAGTTCATCGTTAGCTCTCCATCTTGACAAGGTATATTGTTCCGTTCCATTTAATTTTTTGTCACCTTTGCATAGTTTAGAGGCTTCAAAGAGAGCTATTGCCCGCATATTGGATAATGGTTCGTCAATATGGCATATTGTACCATAAAAAGCAGTTTTACCTGGAAGTGTGGCTCGCTGGGGTTTTGTATTTTGATTAGAAGGCCTATAGGTAACAGCTTTGCGCTCGTAAAAACCCACACCAGGACGTATCCTTTCAATAAAAGCACCTGCAGGAATTGTTATTCGCAAGATTTTTGGTTGGAACTGACTTACTAATTCTTTAACTGCATCGTAAGGATAACTCGACAAATCCAACTTGTTGAGTGCTGCGATAATCTCCTTGTTATTCATGGTGTGCTTTCTTTGGCAATAAACATCTTCCATCTGCCCTCTTCCATCTTACATAATCATTTCCACCTCGGCCAAAACATAAACCTGCAAAACTAGCAGATACCAATCAAAATTTAATCGAACATTTTATCCCCTCTAACAAACATGGAACAGTTAGCTGTCGCTTGTCTCCATTATTGTTTTATTGGCTTCTTTGATAACAACATTAAGATTACCCTTTCAAACCTGAATATTACTTTGTTTAAAGCCTCTTCATGACCATCAAACATACTGTAATTATGGAACACTTGATTCCGCAACGCATATAGTAATGAATCCAAGGATTGTTCTTTATAAGAATATCCCACATCATTGAATAAACTTAAAACTTCATTTCTGTATTTTATACAATCTTTCTCGTCATGAAAGCCAGCAACCAATTGTTCTATTTGACACGATTCCTTAGATATTTTTTTCAATTCTTCGCTAAAGTCATTTCTCTTCAATTGGCCATTCTTGTACTTTTCAATACTATCCTCTAATAAGTTGTAATGAATCTCTGAAATATAAAGTTCTACTATCTGATAGACCAAAACGAACCTTGTTAGAAAATCAGTAGTCAAACAAAGGCGATTAATAACCAAATCTCTCACATAATCATTTTGCAAATTGTTCACACTTGCTTTCTCTAAGCGGATAGGTTTGGGATGTTTTTCTATGAAATCTAATTGAGGATAACCTAAACCTATCGCCCCCTTGTATTTATAAAAGCCCAAACAAGCTAATGAAAGCACGTAGTCTTCTAGTTTGAAATCCGGTTTTGTTTTTTTATGAACTGCTAGAACAAAAGCATCAGGAAAACTATCCGACAATAATCCTGTTGCTTCATTATCAATCTTCAACAACAACTTCCTATAGGCAACAAACATGTATGACAGTAAAAGTCGATCATCCGCTTCTTCTGATTCCAGCAAAGATATAGGGAAAAGAAAGCCCCCTCTATCTACCGAACCATCAAAAAAAACTTCATACCAATTTACCTCTTTGTGAAGAAAAGGATTGTTCAATAAAAAGATATCAAAACTGTCATCTTTTAAATCTGGATATATGTTTTTAGTATTTGGTAAATACTGATATGGACAGTTTATTCCGTTTTTTGTAAGCTGAAAACAGGACTCATCCTGAAAGAATTCAACCTTGCACATATTTACATGGTTTCTCTTTCATATTGTTTATAGGCATATTCCACTGCCAACTTAATATTCATATAGGAATCGCCATCTTTTGACAACAAACCACGGTAGAAGTGAAAGAAAAACAATCGTTGGTCGTTTCCTATCTTTCTTGCATTGTCACGCACAGCTTCCATTTTAACCATCAACAAATCCAGACCTGATTTTACTTCTTCAAAATCACCTTGTTCGACATCTCCCTTCAATGTTTCAATTTTGTCTGTAATCTTTTTGTCTATAAGCCTACCGACAGCAGCTCCGAAGCCAGTCAATGACTGCGACTTATTAAATATGCCTACAACGTTTTGAGCAAACACCCTTTCTATTTCAAGTCCATCCTTGCTCGGGCTCCAATCACCTGCTTGCTCATCAATTTTCTTGACCATACTGTGATAAAACTCCACAAACACATCAAAAAGTTCAGCCTTAGGATCTTCTTTTGTCAATTCTTGAAGGCTTTTAATGCTATTGAGTATATCAACACGTTCGAGCGATAGATAATCTCTCTCCAAATAAGAAGTGAAACCATCAACCAAATCCCTAAACCGATATTCGCCCAATTTTCTAGGGGATGCGTCATCCACTTCTCTAATAAACCTAATGCCATTCCTTTCTTTATCGATGTAATCAGAATAGATTATCTCTATTTGATGTCGAGTTGACATCTGAGTTTGGCCAGTATTGTAAGTAAGCATTCTGTAGAGAATCCCAAACTTGTTTATTCCAGTATAGAGTTCAATACGAATCGGATGATTCTGCACGCTACTCTCTTCTGGATTGCCCAATATTTCTTTGAGCAAATCCCTGATCGTATATGATCTCTGCAAGCCATCCAGAATTATGATTTCATCCTTACTGCTTTTTATCACATCAAGGACATTTTCATCTTCCCCTATGCTTTTCGACAAAGCTAATACAATAGGAGGCATAATGCAACCTTGTTTTAAATCGTCTTTTAATAAACTGTATATCGTGGAAGACGACTTAACCCTACGTCTTTGGTATTCATTATTCTTAAGAATATTTTGAGCTATGTCATAATACTCTTGAATAGTCATTTCAATCATATAGTTCTTACAGTCTATACGATTATCCACTATAGAATCTCCTAATGATTTCATTTGCAAAGATTTTACTAATAACAATTATTATAACTTCTGTGTACCTTCACCATAATGCAAAAATAAAGCCCCAAGTTTGTTCACCAACAGAGTCACACGTCTATAAGCAATCACCTCCACCTCAACCTAAACATACAACTGCAAAACCTTCAAACGCCTTTCAGAAACGAACCTATACCATACCAAATTCACTCCCCGTCCCTAAAACGAAGGAATTCATTATAGTCGCGGATATAATCTTCTTTCAGATAGATGTCGCTGGCCAGAACCATGCAGACGGCTCCAGACGAGAAGTCCTCCAGGTCACGCCACATTCCTGGTTTCACATAGAGGCCTTGATAGGGGCGATTAAGGAAGAAGGAACGTTTGCATTTGCCATCGTCCAAAGTCACTGTAAAAGAACCCGAGGCGGCGATGATGAGTTGACTAAGCTCCTTATGGGCATGGGAACCGCGGTTCTCGCCACCTGGCACGTCGTAGAGATAATAGACACGTTTCACGTCGAAGGGCAGTGTCTGACTGTTCTCCACAACGCTCAAGTTGCCCTTGCGGTCGCTATGATGCCTATCAAGCTCCACCATGGTGCAATCAAAGACGTTATATTTTGTGGTTAGTGGTGAGCGGTTAGTGGTTAGTGGAGCCTTCGAACATGAATCCTGAATCTTGAAACCAGAAACCTTTCTGTACTGCAAGTATTCATCATACTCCCTGATATAATCCTCTTCCGAGTAGTGTTCCGAGCCGAATTCCAAAGCCAGCGAGTTGGTGGAGAAGTTGTTTATCTCCCGCCAGAGGCCAGCAGGGACATACAGGCCATAGTAGGAGCGGTTGAGAGAAAAGGTTTTCTTGTTCTGCCCGTCATCCACCACAACATCAAAAGATCCGGACAGGGCCACAATGAACTCCTGATTCTGTCTGAATGCATGGCCACCACGCTCCTCTCCGCCCGGCACATCATAAATCCAATAGGTGCGCTTGATTTCAAACGGAATGTGGTTGTTCTGCTCCGCAAAAGACAAGTTGCCTCTTGCGTCGAGGAATTTAGGGAGTTCGATTATTTTTACATCATTAACACTTACCATTTCTTTTTCTTTTTGAACACTTAGTTCTTTTTTCGAACACTAATTGCACGAATCTAACGAATCTTTTAAAGAACTATTCGTTCTTTTTCCAGTTCATCTGAACAGCCGAAGTTTAACAGCAAACCTAACCGATAGCCGGTGGCGTGAAGATAATTATAGACTTGAGACCGGTGAGCGTCATCTAATGCGTTTACCGCCTTCAGTTCTACAATTATCTTCCCAAAGCATACGAAGTCTGCTTTGTAGGTTTGCTTCAGCTCCACCCCGTCATACACTATCTTAAGTTCTTTCTCTCGCTCATACGGAATATTCCGCCTTTGGAACTCTACTCCAAGAGCCTCCTGATAAACTGCTTCAAGGAATCCATGACCAAGAGTGTTATAGACCTTTAGTGCAGCTCCAACCACTTCATAACTCTCTTCCTTAAATATTATCATGTTATTCCTTTTAAACACGAATTATATTAGATGGCAATCCTAATTGGGATTGATTTGCTGACAGCAATTATTGTTATTCTTTTGAAGCATCTTGAAAGTTCACTTTTAGAAGTGCTTCCAAATAATAACAAGTTATCATCTAATATAAGGCGTATAATTTATTCGTGTTATTCGTGAGATTCGTGTTCGTTATTAAACGTGAGCAAGCGTTCCGCTGTTCACATCTGCTATCATCTCATCAATGACCTTCAGCAGATACTGCCCGTACTGGTTCTTCAGCATCGGCTTGGCCAGCTCGCGCATCTTCTCTTCGCTAATCCAGCCGTTGCGGTAGGCGATGCCTTCCAAGCAGGCCACTTTCAAGCCTTGACGCTTCTCTATTACCTCTACAAATGTGGATGCCTCACTAAGGCTGTCGTGTGTACCCGTATCCAGCCAAGCAAAACCACGGCCAAACACTTGTACCTTCAGCTCACCGTCTTTCAGGAACTCCTGGTTCACCGTGGTAATTTCCAGCTCGCCACGGGCGGATGGCTTGATGGTCTTGGCCACATTCACCACCTTGTTGGGGTAGAAATAGAGACCCACCACGGCATAGTTACTCTTAGGCTCTTTCGGTTTCTCTTCAATGCTGAGGCAGTTGCCATTCTTGTCGAACTCAGCTACACCGTAACGCTCCGGATCGGAAACCCAGTATCCAAATACAGTGGCCTTCTTATTCTCTTCTGCATCCTTCACGGCATTGCGAAGAAGGGATGTGAAGCCCGCACCGTAGAAGATATTGTCACCCAGCACAAGACAGGCACTTTCGTTGCCGATGAACTTCTCTCCAATGATGAAAGCCTGTGCCAGTCCATCGGGCGAAGGCTGCTCTGCATATTCGAAGTGTACGCCGTAGTCGGAGCCATCGCCCAGCAGGCGTTTGAAGCCCGGCAGGTCGTAAGGCGTGCTGATGATAAGTATATCGCGAATCCCCGCCAACATCAAGGCCGAAATCGGATAATACACCATCGGTTTGTCATAGATGGGAATAAGTTGTTTACTCACACCCTTGGTGATAGGGTAAAGGCGGGTACCACTGCCGCCTGCTAATACGATACCTTTCATAATTATCTGTTTTTATACATTTGTTCGTAATATTGTTGATAGTCACCAGAGGTTACATTATCCATCCACTCCTGGTTGTCGAGGTACCAGCGGACGGTCTTCTCGATGCCCTCCTCGAACTGCAGGCTGGGCTCCCAGCCGAGCTCGCGCTGCAGCTTGCTGCTGTCGATAGCGTAGCGCATGTCGTGGCCGGCACGGTCGGTGACATAGGTGATAAGGTCCATGTCCTGTCCCTCGGGACGGCCCAGCAGACGATCGACGGTATTGATGACCACCTTGATGATGTCGATGTTCTTCCACTCGTTGAAGCCGCCGATGTTGTAGGTCTCGGCCACTTTGCCCTCATGGAAGATGAGGTCGATGGCGCGGGCGTGGTCCTCGACATACAGCCAGTCGCGCACGTTCTCGCCTTTGCCATAGACGGGCAGCGGCTTGCGGTGGCGGATGTTGTTGATGAAGAGCGGGATCAGCTTTTCGGGGAACTGGTAGGGGCCGTAGTTGTTCGAGCAGTTGGTGACGATGGTCGGCAGGCCGTAGGTGTCGTGGAAAGCGCGCACGAAGTGGTCGCTGCTGGCCTTGGCGGCGCTATAGGGGCTGTGGGGCTGGTATTTCAGATCTTCGGTGAAGAACTTTTCGCCATAGGCTAGGTGGTGCTCGCCACTACTGGCTTTTGTCGTGAAGGGCGGCTTGATGCCCTCGGGACGGGTCATCTCCAGGGCGCCGTACACCTCGTCGGTCGAGATGTGGTAGAAACGCTTGCCCTCGTATTTCTCCGGCAGGCTCTCCCAATAGAGCTTGGCGGCCTGCAGCAGGCTGAGGGTGCCCATCACGTTGGTCTGTGCGAAGGTGAAGGGGTCCTTGATGCTGCGATCCACGTGGCTCTCGGCGGCCAGGTGGATGATGCCATCGACCTTCTCGTCCTGCATCAGTTTATAGACACCGTCGAAGTCGCAGATGTCCATTTTGACGAACTTGTAGTTGGGCTTGTCCTCGATGTCCTTGAGGTTGGCCAGGTTGCCGGCGTAGGTCAGCTTGTCGAGGTTGATAATCTTATACTGCGGGTACTTGTTGACAAACAGCCGTACCACGTGGCTCCCGATGAATCCGGCGCCGCCGGTGATGATGATGTTTTGCATTATTGATATATTATTATTTACTGTGAATCTTTAAGCGCTTACCACTAACCACCAACCTTGAATCATGAAAAATAGGGGCAGTGTAGGCTGTGTGGATTGACCCTCCTGCCCCATCGCGGCACCGACTGCGCGTAAAGACCGGTGGCCGTATAACTCTATACCGACTATAAATTTCCCCAAAAGGGTCGTTGCAGTTCAGCAGCGCCGACAGTTTGGTGTCGGCAGCGATGGCGATGCCCTCTTCACATATTGTGGCTATGACGAGTGACATGACAAATTACAACTCTAAACTTTCAACTGACTATCTGCCTGAACGCAGGGAACAGCCTTGAACACCGCTGAATATAATAGATGTAGTGAAAAACTATACACTATAAACTCTGAACTTCACAAAGAAGCGTACAAGACATAAATAAATCCGCTTTCTATCAGCAATATTTTTTTTGATTATTATTGATTATCTACAATAATTCCTTATATGCCATCTCCAGTAGGTCTGGAGCGGCAAGATTATTTAGTTCTTCTCTTTTGAAATTATCCATTTCCAACAGGTCAATCAGCACTGCACGAGCAAGCTTCACCGATGGATGCCCTTCTGTACTTGTCGGCCCACCAAGAGCCCAAGCGTAGTATGCATTCGGAGCATATTTCATCAGTGCTGTTCTATAACGCATATCCTTGAATATCCGTTTATCCTCCGAAACGGGCGAATGAACATAATCAGCGGCATTGAAATCATACAGAACTAATGCCCACGCTAAATTGTCAAACACATGGTCATATCCACTATCTACTACCTCTTTCGAAAGTGGCACGTGCTTGTTTCCCCCACCTTCTTCTATGTTCAAATGCACATAAGGGTGATCAATATGGGGTAAATCCAAGCGCAATAACACTGGCTCGATATCATCCTTTGTGAAATAAAGCTTTATTCTAGTCGTATTTTCAGCCGACCCTCTTTTATCTATGTGGTCACAATCACCTAAAGAGTTGTTTTCAACCGACAGGTTATAGACGCAGATATTAGCATAGTTGTCAAAAAGATAAGCGACCAGGTTATCTAGCACTTCTTGCTCTTGAGGCGTATTGCCTGGAAAAGTTGCCATATCGGCCAAGCAACTCCAGAATGCCAAATAGCCGCATTGGTAAAGATAATTCATCAGCAAACTCCTTCCTATATCATGCATCTGCGATGAAATCGTCTCACCATAATGCTCTTTTATTGCTATTTCACAGACACGACCACGTAGTTCGCTAACAGTTCCACGGTCATAGAAACAAGGACTATAGTTTCCATGCCAAGTGAAAGTTCCTTCTTTATCGGCACTATTCATAAACAAGAAAGACAAATCGGTGTTAATGCCATTAAACGCACACATCATTTCATCCACCATATTGACGTATGATATGTCGAATTTGTCTTGCTTGAAATTGTTATACTCTTCTTGCAGTTTCGCAAGGTAAAGGCTTGTTGTCAAATTAGGTATCTGTATTGAGCCATGTCGTACATATTCCAAATCGTGATACCTGGGGGTTGAAATAAGGAATGTCTCATCTATCCTATGGACTGCACACAACGCTTCAAGTTCCTTAACTGTTTGCACTTCTTGCGGAAAAACCCAATGGATAATGAGGTTGGAATAATCTTCCGAGTACTGGTCGGACATCATACATTTCACAATCTTTGCAAACAGCTGTATCTGGGCAACCTGTATGTTTTGTGTGAAATGAAAATGCAACCTAGTTGTTCCCATAACCCTCTATTAACAATATAACACTTTCTTTTCTAATGATTAAACAGCACTAATTCATCATCTTCAAACACATCATCATCCTCCATCCACTTGATACGTGACATCATCTTTACAGGAGCACCTTCTGTTGCTACCGCATTTATTTGAAAGCTTCGACCTGGCTTTAAAAACTCTATAGGAAACATCTCTTGGTCTAAACCATCCACCTCATGCGGCACAAACAGACCATCCTTGCATTCGAAGATGACGCTGGTGGATTCGAGGGATTCGAGGTTGTGCCAGACGCCTTTGGGAATATCTACGCCGTAGATGCCGTCTTCTTGGCTGAGGACGACGCTGTCGATAACGGAGCCGTCGTCGTTGTATGTTGTTGACCTTACTTTACCACGAAGTATCACAAATGACTCGTCTTTATCCGGATGCCTGTGGATTGGTATGTCTGTCCCTGGCTCCACTGCATTAAGCATACGATGGCACAGTTCATCAAGCGAATGATGAAAAACTTAGTTCATCCGCAACCGAGGGCGAAGCCTTGGCTTGGGCGGAAACTTCGTCAAGTAATTGTTTCGTGATTACCATTTTCTATTTCACCAAACCACAATCCATCCTTTCGCCTTTCGTACAATCTTTCACGAAATGCTTCCCAATCAATTCCAACAAATATTTAGGATGAAGACCATACCCAGGTCGCACACTGCGCACATTCTGTTCTGTAACCAAATCACCTGCCTTCACATCTTCCGCAACATACAACGAACGGCAGTATTCTCTGCCATTTATTTTAGACGGGTCAGTGGGATATTTCACTTCACCTAATGCTTTCTCTACGTTGCGGATGCTTTCTACCATAGCCTTGAACTCATGGGCTTCCATGGAGAAGGCACTGTCGGGACCACCGATGGAACGGTCAATGATGAAGTGTTTTTCTACCACCTCGGCACCCAATGCAACAGCTGTCATAGGTACCGTTGCCCCCATAGTATGGTCACTCAATCCCACTTTCACGCCAAAACGCTGCTTCATATCGGGAATGGTCAACAGGTTGGCATCCTCAATCGGTGCGGGATAGGCTGACGTACACTTCAAAAGAGTGATATCATTGCAGCCCTCTGCACGAATGGTGTCCAATGCCAATTGAATATCCTCTTCCATGGCAATACCTGTGGAAAGAATAATGGGCTTGTGTTGGGATGCAATGTACTTAATCAATGGAATGTCAGTAATTTCAAACGAAGCAATCTTATAAATAGGATTGTCCAAACTTTCCAACAAATCGACTGCGGTCTTGTCGAATGGCGTGGAAAAACAGATCAATCCTTCCTCGCGAGCCACTCGGAAAATATCCTCTTGCCACTCCCAAGGCGTGTATGCCTTTTGATAAAGGGTGTAAAAAGTCTCGCCCTCCCACAGTCCTTTTCCAAGACGAAAATCAGGTGCATCACAATTTAGGGTGAGAGTGTCTGCCGTATAAGTCTGAATCTTAATGGCATCTACTCCGGCTTGTTTCGCAGCCTTAATGCTTTCTATTGCCGTTTGCTTACTGCCATTATGATTGGCTGAAAGCTCTGCTATAATAAAAGTCTTTCTCATTGTAATCTCATTATATAATAAATGTATTCATTGTCTCTGCTTTGTTCTTTATAGCCAAGTTTCTCGTGATACTTAATAGACCTAAAGTTATCCTGTTTCACCTTGGCTGAAACGGCTTTTATCTCAGAGGGCAAACTACCAAGTAGCTGCCGTTCCCATTTTTCAGTTTGTCCTGTTCCTTGGGTGGAAGGATTGGCAATAATACCTCTTTCCCATACTCCATCACCCTCTTTGGTGAGATTATATGTGCCCACCAGCAAGCCATTCTTGTAAATAGCGTAATAGAGTCTGTTAGGGTTGCTTTTCAGACTCTCTACAAATTTGAAATGATTCTCTTCTGAAATCACTTCCGGATTCACCATCCATGAGCGCACATCATCACGGTTCCTCAAAGCCAAGATATCAAGGTTCTGCTCCTTGGTGCAATCCACATAGTTAATCACCTCATAACGGTCATTCCATAATGAATGTAGTACCACATCTTTGTACTCACCATTAAACAGGCAATGCTCTTTTAGTGTTGCCTCTCTCTTGTACCCATTGGCCTCCAACATCGTGTAGAGATGTGGGCGCAGGTCGAATGCGTAAGTATAAATCTTGTGCAACCCCAGATCGTCAAATGCAACTGATTTAAGCATGGTAAGGTAGTTGCTCCAATGCTCTGCAAAGTGTTCTGCCTCCAACTGAGTGTCCATAATGAATGATATTTCACCATTACGGTCAATCCAGTTGATATGCACCAAGCCACCATACCCGATGCAGACGCCCTTCTCCAAATAGGAGAAGAGTATCTGATCAGGTTTGGGGTTATCAAACAGTTTGGCCACTACATTGTCAAAATACCGCTGTTGGTCCTCTTCAGTTAAGGGACGGGCTTGACGCAAGTGGTAAATCTGCTCGTTGCGCCACTTCATTATCGCAAAGCGATCTTCGTATCGTAAAGGTACTATGCTGTAATCTCCATAGGAGTACTGCTGTTGATTAAGACACTTGTAGTTAGCCATAAATCTTATTTACGAGTTAGTTCATACTTCATCTCGGCCAGCTGCCAGTCAGTAAGCGTATCCAAATCTTGAACTTCCAATTCAGAAAGCACTAATGGCATGGTCCGTTTACACCACACGGTTTTTTCTTTTTGCATGGCTTCCGTTTTCATGAAATAGAACTGACCCGCATCATGGTAAGTTTTTTCCAAGTCCTGTGTCCTACTTTTCTGATATTCGGGATATTTCATTTCTATCAAACCCTGTTCGTTCATCCTAAGGCTGCGCTGAATTGGATAAGAGTATTCCACCACGGTAAAGCATCCATCTACCTGTTCTGACAGCATACCACATGCTTCCTTTAATCGCTCAGATGTAACAAATGGAGCTGTTGAATACAAACAACAAACTATATCAAATTCCTTTCCTATCTGTTTATACATATCTACCACTTCCAATAAAACATCTACTGTGGTAGCATAATCATTGGATGTGGCCTCTGAACGTAAGAAAGGAACTGATGCTCCGTTCATTTTTGCTACTTCGGCAAATTCCTTATCATCAGTTGAAACCATTACTTCATCAAAAAGCCCTGATTTCAAGGCTGCTTCAATGGAATAAGCCATTATAGGCTTTCCCATAAAAGGTTTGATATTCTTTCGCGGAATACGCTTTGAGCCACCACGAGCAGGGATTATACAAAGATTCTTCATTGGCAAATAAACTCATTCACTTTATCAATCACCCACTGCTGCTCCTCTTCAGTCAAAGTCGGGAACATCGGAAGTGCGAGGCACTTGCTGTAGTAATCTTCTGCAACAGGCATATCTCCCACCTTCCAGCCTTGACGTTTGTAGTACGGCATTGTGTGGGCAGGGATGTACAGCACCTGCGAGAAGATTTTGTTTGCACGCAGATGGTCATAGAGACCCTTACGTTTTGTGGGGGCAACCTGTATGATGTAGAGATGGAATGCATGCGTCAAACCTTCGGCACGGAACGGAGTCTTCACTGCGGTTCCGGCAAAAGCTTCGTCATACTTGCGGGCAATCTCATTGCGACACTCAATGCTCCAGTTCAAGCGGTTTAACTGGGTCATACCAAGAGCGGCCTGCATCTCAGTAATACGGTAGTTGTAACCTAGTTCTTGCATTTCATAATACCAGCCACCATCATTCTTTTCCAGCAAAGCCGGGTCTTTGGTGATGCCATGGGTGCGATACAAGGCCACCTTGTCATACAAGTCTTTGCGGTTTGTAGTAACTGCACCACCCTCGCCAGTGGCAATATGCTTCACAGGGTGGAATGAGAACACGGTTAAGTCTGCATACTTGCAGTTACCCACCATCTGTTTCTCACCCTTGCTGTCAACAAAGCTGCCTCCTGGTGCGTGACATGCATCCACAACAATGGCAAAGCCAAATTCATCAGCCAACTTGCGAAGACTCTCCTCATCTATAGGATAGCCAGCGAAGTCAACCGGCACAACGGCCTTATATGTACCTTTAGGTGATGCTTTCAGTATCTGTTCAAGTTTATCCAAGTCCATCAAGAATGTCTTGGGGTCGATGTCGCAGAACACAATTTCAGCCCCCTGGTAGCGGAAACCGTTGGCAGAAGCCACAAACGTAATAGGTGTGGTTATTACCTTGTCGCCAGGTTTAATGTCCAAAGCCATGGCGCAGAGGTGCAAGGCAGCAGTGCCGTTGCTCACCATGCAGGCATACTGACAACCAAGATAATCGGCAAACATCTTCTCAAATTGCCCAATCAGTGGGCCTTGGGTCATATAATCCGACTTCAGTGCAGCCACAACAGCCTGCACATCATCCTCTGTTATATGCTGGTGTCCGTATGGAATAGGTTTATCAATCATGGCAACGATTATTTTACAACAAAGTTAGGATCAACAAACTGCTTGATTTTCTCGCGCATAGTTTCTGGAGTCTCCCAATCGGTGTTGTTGTCTGAACTATAGTGGAAACCATCAGGTACTGGTACAGCATTGTGGTGTTTGATGAATTCCTCGCGAGAGTGCATAAATGACACAGAGGGAAGAATCACGTAGTATTTACCAAGGTCAATGGTATCCAAAGCATCGGTAACGGTAATCATCTCCTCATGTAACTTTTCGCCGGGACGGATACCCACCTCAACCTGTTTGAGATTAGGTGCAATGGCAGTGGCCACGTCACAAATCCTATAGGAAGGAATCTTCGGTATAAAAATCTCACCACCCAGATGGTGACCGATGGCATACATCACCATAGCCACGCCGGCTTCAAGAGAGATATTGAATCGGGTCATGCGCATATCAGTAATGGGAAGTTCCTTCGCGCCTTCATCACGCAAACGAGTAAAGAAAGGAATAACCGAGCCACGCGAACCCATCACATTGCCATAGCGGACAACCGAGAAACGGATGTCTTTTGAACCTTTGATGTTGTTGGCAGCAGTGAAAAGTTTGTCGCTGGTCAGTTTCGTGGCACCATAGAGGTTTATGGGTGCACACGCCTTGTCGGTAGAGAGTGCGACTACGTCCTTTACACCACAGGCGAGAGCGGCCTTGATGACATTCTGCGCACCATGCACGTTAGTCTTGATGCATTCCTCGGGATTGTACTCGGCCGTGTCCACCTGCTTGATGGCTGCAGCATGGATAATCACATCCACACCCTCACAGGCACGGGTCAGACGTTCAAGGTCGCGAACATCACCGATGAAATAACGAAGCATCGGATATCTATCCTGCGGGTACTTGAGCTTCAGCTCATACTGTTTCAACTCATCGCGTGAGTAGATGATGATTTTCTTGACGTTGGGATAATCTCTGAGGATAACCTCAACAAACTTCTTACCAAACGAGCCTGTGCCGCCGGTGATCAAAACGGTCTTGTTGTTAAGCATAATTTGAATTATTTTATTAGTGAATTATCTAAAATATCTTTATTGAAAGGAGAATGTATTCTCATGGTGGCTTCAGGAGTCGTTTTTTGTACGAAGATATTAAAAGCCTCTACTCCATCAATTATATCAAAATATTTCCTGTCTTCTTCTTGCAAGAATTTAGGCTGCAATCCATTCATGAAGACTTTTCCTACGATTTTACCCATAGACAACGCCTCATACAGTACAGTAGAATCCACACCCATAACATGATTGTACTTCAAGAGCGAGACCCAGATATTGCACGAATTATCGTCAACTTTGATATTCGATGTGGTTTCAATAATTGATTGTTGTGCAGCAGAGATACGCTCTAACGGATGAGGTCTAAAATAATACGTAATATCTGGATGCACTTTGGCCAAACCAACCATGGATTCGAATAGCTGTTCATTATGCGACGGCTCGCTAACAACCAGAACGCTATTAACAATAGGTTCTGGTTGAATTGATTTTATATACTCATTAAAAGCCCAACCGATATTAATAATGTTCTTTTCATCGATACCGTAAACATCATTACGAGGCATATTGCCGAAAGAGAGGAACCTGTCGGGGGTGAACATTGGGTCACGGTATCCCGAGTATGTTATGGTCTCGTCATATGTTACTCCATGCTGCAATTCCAACATCTGAACATTGTTCTTTTTTGCTGCTGGAATAATAAACAAGAAATCAGCCCTGCTTGGCGCAAGCACATTTTTTACTTTCAGCTTTCTAAACAACTCCCCGTAAACCTTTGTTATTGTCAGCGAATACAGAACAGTACGTATGACCATCTTCTTAGACATCGTAATATCTGGAAAGGTTTTATTCAGAGTATCAAATAATGGCGAAAGCTCCTTTTTATATTTTATTTTAAAAACAGGTCCATAAATGATAGCCCAAAACATTGCTATGACATAAATGCCATCCGAATAGACCACGTTTGAATTATGGATGCGTGGCTGAGGATGTTTCCAACCCCTTTGGAGAATGATATAACTATCACCAATTGAACTATAATCAATCAAAGGATCTGTGAATTTATCCACGTACTCACCTTTAATTGAGTCCATTCGCGAAAAAGCATGAATGAAGTTGTCGCTCTTTGGTTTCTTTACGCTAAGCTTGGCCAATTGCCAAAGAGACTTCAATGTTATGCTGACTGCAAGAAACAATGACTTTAAGCCATCAATGTTGTCATGACTTATTCCTTTTTCCTTAACTGCCAGTTGTCTATAGCGGCGTTTCAGGTAATTATATACAGGGATGCCGTCAATATAGCAATCATAGCAGCCATTCTCCTGCTCTCGTCGACAGACATCTTTTAATAAATCCTCATACATAACAATGTTATTTATACAATTTCTCTATCATCATCTCATTGGTCACCATTGGTTTCCAGCCTGTGTCGGTCATCAACAGTGAAATGTCGGAACCGGCAGTAGATTCGTTGCCATTGTCGTTGGTTACAATCTCAATCTTATAGCCCAACTTTTCTCCAACCGCCTTTACCGTTTCAGCGTACTGCTGCAACGAATACTGCGTACCAACGCTGAGGTTATACACGCTCTTCCAATTGGAAGCGGGTACCGCAGCCAAAGCAGTGAGTGCAGCAGCGGCATCTCCCACATCCAAAATGGAGGCGTAAACACGAGGCGAATCCAAGTGGATAACACCCTCTTCCTTTGCGCTTCTCACGAAATGAAACAGAAAGCGTTGTTTCATATTCAAGCTGGCCAACCTGACACTGGTAACATGCTTTATGCCCGACAAGAGAAACATCTTTTCGGCAGCATACTTCGACATGCTGTAGGTGTCAATCGGCTCAATGGGCGAATCCTCTCGCGATAGTTGTCCAACAGGCAAACGCTTATACACCCCCTGCGAAGAAATATTAATCACACCCTCAATATCGGCTTTTCGGAAGCCTTCAATCAACTGGGTGGTGAAGTCGAAAGCCGAAGCCAACTGCTCGGCATTATTGCTGCGGGCAAAGGCACAATTGATTACCACATCGATGTGAGGCAGATTGCCGGCAAACACATCGTCGTTCAATACGACCTTTTCGTTCGGTTTGGGAATATACGAAGCTTGCTCAATCGGCATGATGGAAGAAATAACCTGAAATCCCTTAGCTAATAAGTGTTTGACCACGTTACTGCCCAATAAGCCCGATGCTCCTGTCACTAAAACTGTTTTCATATCTATTCTATTTACATTACAAACTCATCAATGTCTTCTTGTTCAATGCCAGGCAATAGCAAATTCTTGCCTTCATCTGACACTATACCAATCGTATCATGCACCCGTTTCATCACTTGATACAGCTGATTCTTTTCTTTAACAGTGCCAAGAACCCTAACTGTAATTTGAGTCAACAGGCCTTTCATCTGCTCAGTAATCGTCTGCCCGGGATAATGCGCTCTCACAACATCAATCACTTCGGGGAATGCACGCACTTCTTCAAGACCAGTAATGTCCTTTATTGTTCCTGGAGCGCAGAGGCATGACACATTGAAAGAAGGCAACATCCCCACAGGATCAATCTTATTTGAAACATCATCGTTTGTCATTTTTCCCGTCAAAGAAAAACGGATAAGCATCTCCAAGGGATCAACACCATAAACACGTTCCAGTATTTTATACTCAATCGAACCTGACAGACGATAACCGATGTCATACACCAAACAGGAGCCGTCTTTCACCTTACACTGCATAAACATCATACCATCTTTTACACCAACCGATGCAAACATCCTCTTGGCGTTCTCCTCAACTTCCTTTTGGTATTTGGGCAACACCACCGAGGGGAACGTGTAGCCAACAGGCAAGGGAATAATATTGCCGTCCTGATTATGTTTCACATGACGGTTGCCAATGGCCGTGAGATAGTACTGGCCATCCACAAAAAGCCAAAACACGGTCACCTCTCTACCTTCAATATATTGCTCGATGAGAGCTTTCTTCTGCTTTGAACTGTCAATGGCTTTCTGATAGGCTTCATTCAGTTCATCTCGGTCATGGCAGATGGTAATACCACGTGAGCCACTACCATCAACAGGTTTCACAAGAACCGGATAAGAAATATCGTCAGAATCGATAGAATACTCTTTTATGGTTGGGACATTGTACTGACGGCACAATGCCTTATATTTGTCTTTACTGGTGAAAACATCGAACTGTTCCCTTGTACCGTAACAAGGCAGGTTGTTCATTTCACAAATACGTTGGTATGGCAACAAATATGAATCGGTAAAACCAGTCAATACACCGTCAACTTTATTCTCTTTAATCAACACCGATAACTTTTCATAGTCCTCAATACTTTCATTCCAATAAGCATCAGCCATGAGTTTGACAGGCGATTTCACAGTATCATACCAATCAGTGACAATAGTATACACGCCCATCATTCGTGCTTTACGCACAATTTCCTTGGACATGTTATTGCCACCAAGAATAAGAAGCCTTTTCCCTTCCAGTTCTTTCATAATCGCTTATCCTTTCATATTTTCAAAAAAACCTTCACTTTCAAGCACTATCGGCTCCACATCCACGTCGCGGAGGAAGATATAGGGTTTGTCGTAGTGGTGGTACTGGTCGCGCACTATGCGGTCGGCATTACCATCCTCGTAGATGGTCATAGTGTCACTGATGAGATCAAATCCAACACGTGCCATCACACCCGTGTAAGCCATGTGGCGGATATTGACTTCAGTTACTTTCATGTTGCCGTTCTTGTCCTCCTTCAGGTCGAAGCTAAGTATGCCGTGGGCTGGCACATTCAATTTTTTACACAAAAACTTGATGCAGTCGTCGCAAAACTTGTTAATGCGGTCTTCGTTCAGGAAGCGGGCGAAGTGTGTGTTACCTGTCACATGGCTTGGAGCGGTGTTGGCCATCACATATTCGGCGCACTCCAGTGCGGCACCCTTCACATACTCGTTATTGTAATAAAGCATCTGGTTGGCGAGGTGGCGACCCGTGAGGAACTCGCTAACGGTGAACTCCTCAATCTTGCTGTTGATGAAGAGCCAGCTCTTGTAGCTGTCGAGGTTATCCAAACACAGCGAACCCAATCCACCAGTACCCTCGGTGGCACGAATCCAACAGGGGAATCCAATCTCATGCTCCACCTCGTGGAACTTTGGCTCTTTCTGCGTCACCTTGATGGTCTTGGGGATGAAGTCGGTACCTTCGAGCAGCGAGGCCATAATGGCCTTGTCGCGCAAGGATTCCGAGAGCAGCTTGCAGCCCATGAAGGTAGTCACGGGGTGCTTGCCGTGTTTCTCATAGTAGTCGCCCCACACCACAATCTCGGCTTCGGGCTGCACAAAAGCATAGTCGATATTACGCTCGGCCACCAGCTTCTCGATAAAAGGGAAATATTCAGGGCTGTCGCAACGAGGGCAGACGTAGTATTCGTCCACCAGCTTGCGACCGTTGGTGAACATAAAGAACCCCATAGCTTTCTTGTCGACATCAATGCCGATGACGTGGTAGTCGGGGTATTTCTCGCGAATAACGGTGGCGATGCTCCTCGGAGTCAGCCCGCCAATACCAGTAATAAGAAGAGTCTTCATTATTTTTAGCTTAATTGTTTAATTGCTTATTAGGTTAATTGATTATTTGCTTGTTAGGTTCACTAGTGTCTCTTAATTATTGTTAAATTAATTTATAATATTCTTATGCATAGTGTTTTGAGCAACAAAACTTGTGTCCGACTTTTGA
>ODAJ011643167.1_pt1 | contig 23064 bp, 12 predicted proteins | sample 1539241 | NCBI WGS metagenome assembly ODAJ01 (sample SAMN02144231, study PRJEB22623) | gut metagenome | biome: sheep rumen | host: Ovis aries | place: New Zealand | reverse complement strand
CGCAGATAGCGCAGATGACGCAGATCTTTACTTTACATACCCTTCCTGCTTCGGAAATAAATCTGCGAAATATGCGAAATCTGCGAGAGACAATACAGTATGACGAGAGATATGAAACAAAGCTTCTGCGAGAAATAGGCTATATGCCATTCGCTACCCTCTTAATATCATATTGAATATCATCTGTATTGAAGTTCACTAGTATCCCAAGCTTCTTCTTCGTGAGCTTTAAGTATGTCAACAGTTGCTTATAATGAACATCCTGAAGTTCTGACACAGACTTTAGTTCTACTATGACAGCATTTTCTACCAACAAGTCAAGCCTAAGGTCTGTTGACAGCCTTTCTCCTTTATAAAGGATTGGAACTTCAAGTTGTCTTTGGATAGACAAACCACGTTTATTTAATTCAAAGACCATTGCTTCTTCATATACCGATTCCAGCAATCCTGGTCCCAATTCATTGTATACGTCAAATATAGAGCCACGTATTTGGTAGCTTATCTGATTTTCTGTCATCTTCGTTATGATTATTTATATGCAAAGTTATAATATTTCTTTGATTTCTCCAAGTTAATCACGTTGTTTTGTTCACACAATCTGCGAAATCTGTGAGATCTAGTATTGCACGCAGAGATATTATTGTCTCGCAGATAGCGCAGATGACGCAGATCTTTTCTTTGCGAACCTTCTCCGCTAGCTATAATAATCTGCGAGATCAGCGCCATCTGCGAGAGATCAAAAACAAACGCCTTCCTGTGAGAGATAAATAATTGGCTTCGGCGAGAGATAAAAATCCCCCGCAGCAAAAGCTGCAGGGGACATTATTATAAGTGATAAATAATCAGATTGATTACTTCACGAACTTCTTACCGTCCTTGATTACGAGGCCCTTGAAGCCGTTAGATACACGCTGACCAGCGAGGTTGTAGATAGCGGTAGAAGTCTTAGCGCTCTTAGCAGTTACGTTCTGGATGCCAGAAGGATCGGTACCATACTGGTAAGGAGCTGTGTCTGCACCAATCTTCACCCAGAAGTTAGTTGTACCCTCTGCGTTGATCAAGTTCTCATAAGTCTTACCATCAGCATTCTCATCGCCCTTCAGATACCACTGAACATCCTTGATATAGTAGTCACAAGCGCCCTTGATTTCAGCCATATTGAATACGATAGAACGCATACCATCAGCCTCAGCAGGAACAGTGTACTCCTTTTCGAATTCTACCCAGTCACCAGCGGCAAAGTTAACATCACCGATAGCACCCCAGTGCATGTATGTGCAAGGCTTATTATCAGTACCCATCTTGTGAATCTGTGTAGAAGTCTTAGCATCAACAGAGCTCTTATACTTGAACTTAATTACAGTTACCTCATCCTTCTTCAGGTCGCGGTTAGCAGCAATCCAGAACTGGTTGTCCCAAGGCTGACCTGTACCACCTTCTTCTTCTTTAACATCAGGAACTGTTTTTTCTTCACCAGTATCAGGATCCTTTTCTTTCTTAGTACCATCAGTAAGGTCATCGCGCTCAACAGCATTTACAACCATCTCAGTTGCGTTAGTTACGATAGCAACAGCTTCTTTCTCTTCACCTTCGAGCATCTCGAATGCCATAGTGCTATAATTAGTGTCAAGATAAATCTTCCAAACGCCCAAACCTGGGAGTTTCAACTTAATGTTAGAAGATGCTGTAAAGTCCATCCAATTATCGGGATCATTCTTAATAGAACCTTCAACACCTAGCGTATTAGCAATAAACTGTACGTCATCACCACGAACTGTAGAAACCATTACCTCTGAAACGTATGAATCGGCATTACCTTGTTCACCAACAATTGCAATATACTCACCGTCCTCATCTTCATCTGTAAATGGAATAGCTGCATCATAGTCATACTCTGATGATTCGTTTGCAGAGTTAATACCAGTAACGAAGAAACCTTCGTCAAGCTTCAGGTATTGAATTGAAAGGTCATCGAAATAGAAATCAACAGCATTCTTATTCGCTGCGTTCAAGTTGAATGCAATAGAATAAATATTTTTATAAGCTGGAGTCTGTGCCGAAGCATTTTTAACAGTAAAGGTAGCATCAAAGTCCTGCCATTCAGTAGTGAATTTTACATCACCAATAGCTTCCCAATGGAGATAATCTGATGGTTGACATGAGTGCTCTTGGGTATTCGTATTTGCAGCCTCAGAAGCCTTATAACGGAAATGAACCTTGTACTGGGCGCTAGGTACCAATTCCTTTGTAGACATGATCCAGAATTGGTTGTCCCATGCAGAAGCATCGCCCTCAGTGGTGGCAGCAGCACCATGAACAACGAATACGTGGTTGGAAGGATTGCCCTCTTCCTTTTCGATAGTTGCGGGGAATGGATCAGAACCGCCGTCATCATTTGTATTAACACCCTTCACTTTACCCCAAGCACCAACTTTAATGGAATTCTCAACATCCTTGAACGTTACCTTATCAAGTCCAAGTTCTTCCCAAGATTTCTCTGCATCACCATTGTTAACGGCTTCAACCCACTCTTTAGGTCTTGAGCCTTCTTTCTCCCAAACTTCAACAGTAAGAGACTTCCATTCGATGACTGCAGGAGTAGTACCAGGCTGAGCAACAAGGTTACAAGAAGCGCCACCAACATTATCATAAGACCATTCTACCTCTTGGAATTCGTCAGCCTGAGGAATCTGTACAGATGCACCAACCTGCTCGCCAGCACCCCAACCCCAACCTAAGTTGACCTTGATGGTACATGCTTCAGAAGCTTTAACAAGAGCTTTTACCCTACATTTTCCGTAAGTGACAGTTTCAATACCATCAGCAATGAAATACTGGTGCCAATAGGGGCCAGCACCCGTTACCTTCTGATACTCTGTAGTTCCGACCGTTACTGATCCGACAATAGACTCTCCATCTGCCAATTTGCCATTACCTTGATTATCTCCGTTGTCAAGAACTTCCTGTGTTGCATACCTGTAGTCTGCACCGTAGTCGGTCATGATGCCGTCAACCCACTCAGGCACATAACCCATCACGTAAAATGGGAAGCCCGTTTTTGTGGAATAGTCTATTGTGTAAGACTGTTTCCACTCAGCCTTTGCTCCCAAGACCATTGTCAAAAGAGCAACAAGTGTAAATAATTTCTTCATAATAGAAATAATTTAGATTAATAATAAAAAAGTTAGTTAATAAAAAAATGTAATTATGTTATTCAGAGTTTTTTGAAAGATAGCCGCCAGAAAACAGAAGTTTCCTTATGCTCACTGGCAGCTACCCGTCAGTAGTTCATTACTTTCCACTTAGAGCGTCACAGAATGCCTTGTAGGTGGCTGTGCGCACCCAATCCTTCGTCTTACTATCAATAGCCCAGAGACCTACAGGAGCGTCAGAGTAATCAACGATATAACCCTTACAAATACCTGCCTGCTTTTCTTTAGGAATCTTGGTCATATAGGCTTTAATAATGCGGCCATAGTAGTCAGCAAGCAACTGACGCTGATCATCGGTAATATTCTTTACGGTGACCTTAGCACCTGTAGCATCCAGATAATTGATATCGAAGTTAGAGATACGAATCAGTTTATCAGTAGCAGCGAGATTATCGAAAAGAGTATTTACTGCAGCCTCATTGTCAGCCTGCGTGGTAGCATCCTCACTATAATTAATGCTCAGTTCGGCATTGATACCATCAATCTTAGCGCCCTTGGCCTCCCATTTACCAATCCAATAATTCAAACTATTGAATCTCTTCTGGTCTTCAAGCCCTGTCTCGCAGATGAAGAATCTCAAATCAGCTGCGTTTCCACCGTACTTGAGGAAAGCATCTGTAGCAGCCGTAGAAACTGTTGGAGCATAATCTTCACTGCCAAAAATATCCTGCCAGAAAATCTTTCCATCTGTTGAGTGTTTCAAGTCAAGTATGCCAGCCTCTATTTCTTTTTTCGAATCGAGAGGTTTGTCAATCAGGTCAAACGACTTGATACGTCCGGCATTGGCTTCCATCAAGCCATCACACCATTCGTTAATAGCATAGGTGATAGTATCTTTGATTTCCTGCTCAGTCTGAGGACGATGGTTGTCAGGTGTATGAGTAACCAAAACACTTTGGACATAAAGCTCTGCATTCTGACTACTCTCAAGTTTTAAATAGCCCTCAGTTGCACCTTTTCCTGGTTCCGTCTCGATGACAATCTTTTTCCACATTCCAGGAGTAATAGCCCATTTCTTACGTTGCTTTCCGTCTGGGAATGTATTTCCAGAGAAGTTACACATAATGGTTTGCTCAGCGTCAGACAAAGTCTTAACGTAGAAAGTGATGGTATAATAACCTTCGGGGTCAACCTCAAAACCTTCTGCCACGTATGCCCAAGATCTCTTGGGAATCATCAGCGCATTATTGTCACCCTCAAAATTGGGAATAATAACAGTTTTGGAATCTTTGGCCTTGCCGGTAAATGTTTCCATCGTAGTGTAATCTACTGACTTATCCTCGATAGGCAGAACCATGATTTCAACAGGAGAAGTAAGAGTTGTGAACCAATCATCAGCCTGATTATCATTAGAGGCGATAGGACTGCCATAGACACCAAGTCCTATTGATTCCGTATGACTGAGAGCATTATTTAAAGCAAGAAAGTTCATAAAACCCTTTTTACTAACGACCTTCTTAGGCATAAACGAACTGCCGAAAGATACATCATTAAAGTGCGTAGCTGCAGCAACGTGATACGCAGCATCTCCTTTATCCTGTTTGTTGTAAACTGTCAAATCAACCGTTGCGCCAATTGACATGTTAGGATATTCCGTCTTATTGAGGTATGACTTCACAGAAGCCATATCATTATAAGGCTGTACATAATCAGGATCAGACTCGGCAGCAAAGTTATATGTGTCATTATAGTCGGCACAAGAAACCGCCAACAGCGAACAGCCAAGAACTAAAAGTCCATTTACAATTCTCTTCATATACTAAGCCTCCTATTATTCTTTAACAACATATTTGGGTGAGAAGAACTCTCTCTTGTTTGACTCACGGGTCTGAACAACCAAAGTATCGTTCGTCGATACCTGAATGTTCTTGTCTTTAAAGTTTACATTGTATGCCAAACGGAGGATGTCGCGGTCAATCGGATTTCCATTAACATTTCCCCACTGATAGTCCTTATATTCAGGTTTTGCAGAACCACCTGCAATGAACTCACCATTTCCATCAACCGTTACATTCTCATCGTCGGTAGAGATAGTACACGTATTACCGTTAAAAGTTAGAATCAAGTTACATGAAACGGATGCACCAGAAGTCTGGAATGATACGGGGAATACGGCCTTTGTCATACTCTTGGTAGTAATGCCACATACCTCGTCATACTGATTTACAGGGTTCGAGGGATCCATCTTGCTATAACGAACGGGATCAGAATTGAACATACTGAAGTCTTTACGAACAATCTTGGTAGTCTCTCCATTTTCTGTCACACTGTCCACACCACGACGGATATATTTACCCTGCCATGGGTTCATATACTTCACACAGTAAAGCACATAATCCTTTGCTAAGATTTTCCATTCATCAGTATTTGTACGTGAGGGGGTTTGACCTTCACGCGGTGTGCCTGTCAGAATGTTATCAATGCCCGTTACACCTGTCATACGGATAGGAATAACATAGGTATTCTCAATAGCCTTGGGGTCATTGAAGAAAGCATCTGTAAACTGCACCTCCACATAACCGCGGGAATCACCATTGTAAGGAATTTGATTCGACAACAGGGTATAGTACTCTGAAGGCATAGGAAGTACTCGATATGATTCAATACCACCTTCATCGCGGAACCAAAGGTTATCGCAAAGTGATTCATCGACAATAATATTTACGACTGCATCACGACCGCTATAGGCTCCACCCATCGTTGACCAAATGCGGCACTTATGAGCATTATCCAGCGAGTTATCATAGATATCGTTACCAAGTACGAGAGTACGTACAGGGTATTGATAAGCGAAGTAGGCAGTTGTACCTCCTTCATAGTCTGGGAACTCCTTGTCTGCATTATAACAAGATGTATATGCAAGAGTGAGTACTCCCAACGCTACACCATAAATATATTTCTTCAGTTTCATAATTGTATTATTCAATATTCACTTTTCACTTTTCACTTTTCACTAGCAAAGCGCATTACCATCCCTTGTTCTGCTTGAGTTCGCTCCACTTCAGCACCTCACCCATTGGAATAGGTCCATAACACTGATAACTGTAGAATTTACGATCCTCCACATCAATGATGGTATAAGTTAACTCTCCAGTAATTTCATCGCGTTCAATCTGAATGCCCTTTACCGTTTCGTCAAGTGGCAACAACCAACGACGCATGTCCCAGAAGCGTTTATTCTCGAAACAAAGCTCGATACGGCGCTCGTTGCGAATCAGCTCACGCATCTTAGCCTTATCGTTAGCGCACTCATCCAGATAGGGGTCACCCTGATAGTCACCCTTTTCATCCTTTCCAATGCCACCACGCTCACGAATCTTCTTAATAACATCGTATGCAGAATAATTAAAATCAGTGCCCTTACCAGTTGGACCCCAAGCCTCGTTAGCTATCTCGGCATAAGCTAGGAAAATTTCTGTGGCTCTAATGCGGGGATAGACGTGCGGCTGCTGGGTAGATTTAGAAGAACCAGCTGTTGGACCTGCATCTTCACGAAGAAGCTTTTTCAGATAATAACCAGTAAGCGTTGACTGTGAATTATTTCGAATATTGTCTAGCTTCTCATTCTTATCATTAGCATAGTTTCCTGTGATAATCTGAGAATCTTTGAATGTCATACCATTATAGACGACATCATCTGAAAGGCGTGGATCGCGGTTGGCATAAGGATTCTTCTCATCGTAACCAGATCTGGAATCTGTAATAGGATAACCATTAGCCATCGGGAATGCATCTACCAAATTCTGAGAAGGATTAATCTGTCCACTTCCGTGCAATGTTGGGGGGAAGTTGGTAGTTTCCTGGGAATCATCTTTCTTCTCAATGTTTCCACGCCAGAGTACTTCTGGTATTTCAGAGTCAGTGGATGCAAGTTTTACCGTATTTTTATACCAGATATGACCATCTTTGTCAAAGAATTCCATTCCACCAAAAAGTTTCAAAATCTTGCCACATATTGTAGCTGCCTCTTCATAAGTAACACGGCTACCATTAACGTAAGCAGGACTCGTAGCGAGGAGAGCTGCCTGTGCCTTTACGGCAGCAACAGCCTTACCTGACACAAGGTTTCTTGCAGCATTTCCGAATACAAGGTTATAACCTGACAATTGGGCACCTTTTGACTTATACTTCTCAGGAATATCTTGACTGCTCTCGAGTTCTTTATAATCTAATGGAAGTAGGTCCATCGCTCTGTCACAGTCAGCAAAGATCTGTCTTACACAAGCCTCAAAAGATGCGCGAGGCTGATTGTAATCAGAACTACCATCTTCGGGTTCCGTCAGCAAGGGGACACCCAGAAGTTCACCCTCTTCTGTATAACCAGCATGAGCCTGCAGCAAATGGTAATAAAGGATGGCACGGAGACCGAGTGCCTCACCAGTCATACGATCAATGAACATTTTCTGTTTCGAATCAGCACTAGGAGCCCACTTTACCTTATCTACTATGGTAAGGAACTTGTTTGCATACTGGATACCATCCTTACAAGTGTTCCACTGGGTCATCGGGTCATTGTCAGCAGCCCACGCACCTGTGGTCATATTCCATAAATTACCACTTTGCGTATTAATTACAGCATCGTCTGTAGCCACATCAGTCTGACAAGTAGTTTTATACGGAAGACGGTCGTATGCATAAATCAGTAGTCCATGTGCATATTGTGGTTCCTCATACATAGCATCCTCCTGTCGCGTATTTTCATCAGCAGGCTCAAACATATCCTGGCAGGAGCTGAAAGCAAGGATACCGGCAAAAAACAATAAAATATTTCTTGTTTTCATAATTTTCATTTATCAATTAAAGTGTAACTTTAACACCAAGATTATAGAAGCGAGTCTGAGGTGCACCACCAATGGTTGTCTCCATAATCTCACGATTCTTAGAAATAGTGAGGAGGTCGTTTCCATTAATATAAACAGAGAGTGCCTTTATCCACTTTCCGTCAAACATTTCTGAGGGAAAGTCGTATGTCAACTGCACCTTACGAAGATTGAAGCGATCTGTGCTATAAAGCCAGAAAGTAGATGCTGCAGAATTGTTGGCGTGACTCTTCTCTGCAGTAAGACGTGGATGGGTTGCCGTCTCAGCGGTCGCTGGCGTCCAACGACCGCGTGCATTGACAGAATACTTATTGTCACCCAACATATAATAGTAGCTACTATTTGCCATACCCTTAGCGCCGAACTGGCCATTACCCAATACAAAGAGAGTCCAGTTCTTATATTTCAAAGTCAGATTGATACCCATAGTGAATGGAGCGCCATAGGTACCCCATTTACCCAAATCAACCATATCTTTATTATTGATGGTGCCGTCACCATTCACATCTTCATACTTCAAGTCACCAGGCTGGATAGTACCACCAATTGCGGGATTAGGAATTGCGGCTTCGCCTTCGTCCTTCACACCATTATTGTTTAAGTCATAGAATTTCTTCAAAACGTACTTCGTATTACCTTCCTTTGTAGTAGTCACATCAAAGTCGTCAAGTGTATAGAATCCCTGACACTTGTAACCCCAAATAACATCAAGAGCATTTCCTTCCGTATGTTTCTGAGGAGCCTTAGAATCAATTTTTTCATCGTAAGTCTTCCATTCTGTTTTCAGATAAGTACCTACTAATCCAAGTTCAGCATGCACTTTACCGAACTGTTTCTGAGCTTTGATGCTAAAGTCGAAACCCTTGCGGTTGGAAATGTTATTATTAATGGCTGACGCGAACGAACTACCCTTAATACCACCCTGCAAGTGTGAAGGATATATAGTTGGATTCTGGATGATGTAACCATTCATATCCGTATTAAAGTAGGTAAATTCAGCAGAAATCAATTTCTTGAAGAACGAGCCACGTAATGACAGCGAGAACTCCTTACGATGAATGAAATCCAGTGCAGGGTTTTTACCCACAGTAGAATATGTAGCCGCTGCTTTACCTGCGCCCTCATTCCAAGTATATTGATCACCATCATCTTTCCATACGGCATCGTAGTTATAGAAGTAATTCTCATTACCATCCTTCACCAGATAGACATCCATATCCTCATACAATTTACTGAAAGAAGCACTAATCATCAAATCATCCACAAAACTTCCTTTCATGAACTTCTCTTTAGCAATATTCCATCCGAGGGTGAAAGAACGAGAAAGAGCCTCACGATTTCCTTCGGGAAGACGGGCTGAATGTACACCTGACAAACCGGCTTCAACAAAGTAACGACCCATATAGTCGTAACCAGCCTGCAGACCTAAGTTAGCATTGGTATAACGATGATACACACCGCTAGAAGTTGTCGTATACATACTAGCGAGCAACAAACCAGTAACATGGTGCTTACCAGCAAAGGTATTATCATAGTCGAAATGACCATTCCAGGTGATGGTTTGGCGATATTTTGAATTAGACATAGACATCGTGCCTGTTACGACCTCTTCGCCTTCCTGTTCAATGGCGATAATCTGATCCTTTGTGTCATAGTTACTCCATGTAGGAATAAACACCGCATATTTATTATTGTAAGAGAGATCATAGCTAGCCGCATAGTCAATTGAGAACAAGGTCTTGAAGGACAAACCCTTCACAAACTTATTCATGTCATAGTTGATACCTGCGTCAAACTGGAACTGACGGCTCACCGACTGAGTTTTACCACCAAAATAGCAGTCTGCAATGGCATTGGATGAATTCGTTTTAGTACCACCAGGGAAGTATTTACCATCAAGTAAGTTAAGTGACTTTCCCAGCGTAGATAACGCCTTAGAAGCCTCTGGATCAAGCAGACTGATATCAATCAACGGTGCTGCATTCTGTGGGAAATTTGGGCGCATGGATGCTGCTTGCCCCCAGAAGTTACCCTTATTCTTATGAGCATTGTAATAAGTAGCACTTACATCAGCCCAACCCTTGATCACGTTGTTAACAACCAAGTCGACATTACCACGTACACTAAAACGATCAGTATAGTTATCCTTTGCATTACCGAAGTTAATGAGATCCTCAGCACGGTAGTAGTTGATATTCGTGTAGAAGTGAGCACGTGTACCACCACCCTGAATCTCCAAGGTACCCTCAGAACGGTTGTAAGCCTTACGGACATACTCGTCAGAATAATAGTTCACATTGGGATAGCGATAAGGATTAGTACCTGATGCATGATTGTAAATATCCATTTGGCTATATTGAGCTTTATACTCATTACCTTTGGCAAGAGCATCATTGGCAAGGGCTTCATTATATAGCGTCATATATTCTGCAGAACCCAGATACTCAGGGAATTGCTTAGCAACATACCAACCTGTATTAGCATTAGCAGTAATCTGCAAGCCATCCACTTTACCACGCTTGGTAGTAATCAAGATAGCGCCCTTGGCACCCTTTGAGCCATAGAGTACAACAGCTTGGGCACCTTTCAAGAAGGTAATCTGCTCAATTTCTGATGGCAGCACGTTGTTGGATGGACGCTTTACACCATCAATGATAACGAGAGGCGTGTTACCATTGTCGTTATTATCCAGGCGGTCATTGTCCATACCCCACAAGTTGTTGCCATTCCAACCACCGACAAGGCCATACAAGTCATCCAGACTACCCATGGTATAATCCTTCTTACCGAGCTCTTCCATGTCAATATAGGAAATTCCACCAAGAAGATGGTCAGCATCCTTATCTTGGAAAGCGACATGAACTTTCTTTATTGCCACGGTAGAATCAGCATCGGCAGTAGTCTGAGCATTGACCACCATAGGCGATGCTGCCAGCATGGCAAAGAGAAATATGTTTGTTTTTATATTCTTCATAATCTTTTCTTAATTATTATGCATTATGCATTATTAATTATGCATTGTCATTACCATCCTGGGTTCTGTTTAAATCCTTCATACAGATAAACATCCTTCTCTGGGAATGGGAACCAGTAGTGTTTGGCTTCCAAAGGGCGCTTAATGAGCATTTCGCGATGGAAATTACCGACATGTGCATTCTTGGGGTCATTGTCAGTTCTTTCCAATGAATTCGGATCATAAAACCATGAAACATCTTCCAGACGTTCAAACTCATGAGAGTATTTCTCTGTATAAGGAGGCTCCGTCAAGAGCAACCAACGCTGCAGGTCGCACCACCGGAAACCTTCAAAGGAAAGTTCAACAGCGCGTTCACGACGTACTTCATCAAGGAAGTGTTCTCTACTATCCAGGAAATTATTCTGAACGCCTTCAACACCAGCACGAGCGCGAACGGTATTGATAGCAGCTAGTGCAGACAATTTTGGACAATAGATAGGTGTTGTCTTTATATCTTTCACCTCATTAGCAATAGCAGCCTGTGCTTCAGCATACATTAGATAAACGTCAGAAAGACGCATATAGGGGATATAGGTCTGAAATGAATAACCCCAGTCGTACCAGCGGTCACCAATGTTACACTGATGAGGAACCAGTTTCTGAATGAAATAACCAGTGCTACTAGCATTGTCGACAGAACGCATTGCTCCGTCAGTATAAAGATCACAATATGCAACAGCCTTTTGTGCTTTATTCAAAGCTTCTGTCTTGATAACATACCGGAAACCATCGAAAACAATATCATGATAGAATCGTGGATCGCGTCCCTTGAAAGGGTATTCAGGATCCCAACCAGACTTTTCATTCAACACAAGTTTACCGTTTTCAACCAAATAAATAGGTTGTCCATTTGCCATACCATACTGGTCAACAAGATTACCAGTGGGATGGTGAATAATATTGTCATGCTCAACAATACCAGCCACCTTCGGACCAAAAATCTTCGCACAGTTCCAGTTAGCACTATTGGCACCAGGACAAGAACCTCGGAAAATAGCCTCAGTAGCTCCTGGCATCTTCCAACCATCTTCGTGCGTATAGAACAAGTCTGAGTAAGATGGTGCATCTTTATCCTTCTTTTCATGGTCGTATATCTTCTGCCCAGCACCCATATTGAAATCAACGAGCTTATAATTTACTGCTCCTTCGCCGACCATATAAAGGGCATTACCGAGTGCCTCAGCAGCCAACTTGCAATATTTTACATCATAGTCATAGGTCTTACCATTAGAACTAGCATCTAATAACTGAGCAACGCCACCATCTTTAGTCTTTTCAAATTCTTTCATCAATGGAGAACCAGCCCAAAGATAACACTTACCAAGGTAGCAAAGTGCCATAAATCCATTTACACGCAAATCGTTCTTTGTACCTATACCATATGTCTTACTTGCATCTGTATCGTCCCATCCCTTAGAATCCAAAGGAAGAAGCTCATAAGCTTTTTTAAAATCTTCAGCACAGCGATCTGCACATTCTTGGAAAGACAAACGAGGAAGTTCGGGAATATGTCCATCCACAAAAGTCTGGTCAACGTATGGCAGGCCACCGAAGTAACACATCAGCTCAAAATGCCACCATGCACGGAAGAAATACAATTGTCCGAGCAACAGATTTCGTTCTTCGTCTGTTCCAACCATTGCATCGATATTATCGATACCCAAGTTACATTTACGGATGCTGTACCATGAATTCTTCCATAGAGAACCACTATTACCATTCAACCAACATTGGTTGTTAGAATACCAGTTTCGGTAGTTGCCCAGGTCTACCTGGTGATCCATGTGTGCGAAACCCTCAGGGTTATGCACAGCATCATCACCAAAGTTCCATGCGGTACAATAGTTAACCTTCTCTTTATCTGGAACCAACGTATAGATTTCCTCAATATATCCCTGGAAATTTGAGAAGTTCTTAAATGCCTCATCTTCTCGTACGATAGAATCTGGGTCTTTATCCAACCAATCTGTGCAGGAAGTAAGCGAGACACCTCCAGCCAACAGAATCAGCGAACCGCAGAAGAGAGATTTTATATTATTGATATATTTCATAATGTTCAACTTTAAATATTAAGCTTTATACCGAAGTTATAACGTCTGACAGTCGGGTAAGCGCCACCGCCACCACTCCATCCATAGTTACTCTCACGGTCGTCAGGCATCTTGGTAATCAAGAAGAGGTTGTTACCATTGACGTATACTTTCAGGCTTGAGAAACCAAGTTTCTTAATCCAGCCCTTCGTCCAAGTGTATGCCACCTCCACGTTCTTCAGACGGAAATATGAACCATCATAGAGATACTGTGTACCATCGTTATAGGCAACTTGAGTGGCAAAGCGTGGAACAACTACATCACCTGTGCCATCAACATGATTCCACCAAGTACCATTATCATAAACGGTAAGCAACTTATTATTAAACGAGGCGAGACCTACATCACGAGTAACACCTGTTACACCATAGAGCTGTGCAAAGCAGCTCCATCCTTTCCATTCCCAGCCGATAGTAGCATTATAGGTATGTTCCGGATTAGGAGTATAACCAATAGGAGCCTGGTCATTAGTTTCATCAACGATACCATCACCATTGAAGTCAACAATATAATGATCGCCTATCAGCACCTGAGCATCGTCCATTTCACGCTTTGGCGTACTGTAAAGCTCATCATAGGTACCAATAAAGCCATTATCAATAAATGAGAGGTATTGTCCCTGAGAATAGCCCTGTGCTCTGTGGTAAGAAGGCAACAATGCGGGGTCATCCTTAATCTTGATTTCATTGTGAGCATAAGTATAGTTGGCATTTGCCCAAAAGCGCATACCATTTTTCAACACCTTGTTAAAGCGGATTTCAAACTCAAAACCAGAATTTTTCATCTCACCTTTATTGATATCAGGCGTCTGCCAAGCGCCAAAATACGTTGGAACAGAACGGTTAGATCCACTTACAAAGATATCATAACGATCATCGCGGAACCAGTCGAAGCTACCAGCGAACATACCACCAAGGAACGCATAGTCAAAACCTAAGTTCTTCTTTGACACCGTTGCCCAACGAAGGTCCGGACTTGCAAGGGTAGACTCCTTATAGCCCACAAATTTACTAGCAGTTCCATCTGTACTCATGGACAAACCGTTTCCATTATTCAATACAGACCAACCCGTCATATAAGCCCAGCGTGCACCTGCGTTATCATCACCAATCTCACCAATAGAGCCACGAATCTTGAACATATCAACAATTCTCTTCTCCTTCAGCTTCTTCATGAAAGGCTCCTCTGAAACCATCCATCCAGCAGCACCTGAGCAGAAGAAGGCAAAACGATTGTCGGGAGAAAACTTCTGTGAACCATTATAGGCACCATTGAATTCTGCGAAATACCTACTCTTATAATCATAGGTAGTACGGAACACCCAGTCTTCACGACGATTCTCAAGCTCTGAATTATAAGCATTGGTACGACGTTTCCAGTTACCCATCAAAGAGACATTATGATCACCGAACTGGCGAGCCCAAAAAAGCTGAAGAGACATTTCTGTAGCACGACTGGTACTATTTACACTACCTGCTACATTTTTCCAATCGCGCTTTTCATAGAAATCAAAACCAGTTTCATCGAAAATTTGTTTTGCTGGTCGAAGAACACCATCCTCAGGAAGCATATACAGTTTCTTGGTTTCATGACCTTCAGCAGAAATACCACGAGAGCCTTCATCAAACTGATTATCCCATGAAATAGTACCACGAGCGACCAGACCCTTTGTAATAAAATCAAGGTTCTGTTCAAGCGCAAAGTCAGTAAACACACGTGTAGTGGTCTTCAATTCATAACCTGAAGTTGCGACATTTGCAGGAGAGTTCGCAATATTAGACACCAACGGATAATAACCCCAAGAACCGTCAGAGAACTGCACAGGGAAGAGGTTAGGTGGCATACCATAGGCACCAGCCCAGTTCTGCTGCTGGAAGAACTCACCGCTATTACCATAATAATAACGCGGAGTCTTCTGCTGAGCATTTGAACCTGCGAGATTTACTTTAAACTGGGTAGTCTTTGTAATCTGGAAATCCAAGTTTGAGCGTACATTCAAACGGTTATAAGCATAACCACCCTCGTAACCCTGATGGTTATCCCAGATTCGAGTCATATCGCCCTCATTCTGGTAGTCGAATGCCACAAAATACTTTACGAACTTAGTACCACCCGAAATATTCAAGTTTGTATTATAAGAAAAGGTATAGCTCTTAAACATCTCATCTTGCCAATCCACATTCGGATAGCGTTCTGCCTGACTGTAATCGCCAAGATAACTACCATTAGCGTCATAGTTTTGTACGACTGTATAGTCTTGATTGCGAAAGTTATTAATAAAGGTCTGAGGACGATAGTAAGCCCAAGACGCAGCACCACCAATAGCAAGTTCATGCTCAATAGCCTGGTTGCGATACATATATCCATCATAAGAATCATACTTACGAGGAAGCTTTGATACTGCTTTCAATGTTGCATTGAAACCTACATCGATACGTGCCTTACCTTCCTGACCGCGCTTAGTGGTAATCAGAATAACACCGTTAGCGCCTTCCACACCATACACAGCAGTAGCAGAAGCATCTTTCAATACAGAAATAGTTGCCACTGACGAGATATCTACAGATTTAATCTCACGCTTTACACCATCCACGAGAATCAGCGGCTGGGCATCCTGATTCCAAGCAGCTGCACCACGGATGTAAATACGGGGATCTTCCTCACCAGGCTGACCAGAAGAAGCGATGGTAGCAACACCAGGGAGGTTACCCGTCAGGGCTGCACCCACACTACCGATACCTGCGGCACGTTCCAGCACTTCACCCGTAGTCTGCGTAATAGCACCGACCACAGATGCTTTCTTCTGCTGACCGTAACCTACGACAACGACTTCTTCCAGCTGAGTGTCATCCTGCAAAGTTACCTTAAAGTTGCGTTGTTTTCCAATTTTGACTTCCTTCGTGGTCATACCCACATAAGAAATCACGAGTACTGTCGACTCTGAAGGCACATTCAGTTTGAAGTTACCATCAAAATCAGTCACGGTACCCAGCGATGGCTTACCCTTCACAATGACTGAAGCGCCAATCAAAGGATCTGCTGTACCGTCTGTGACTGTACCCGTTACCGTGATGCCGTTCTGAGCCTGCATGGTCGTGCAGAACGCCGTCATGATAAGAATCACGGAAACAGTTCGTCTGAGCAATTGTTTTAGATTCTTCATTTTGTCAGAATTTGATTCATAGTTGTACGTTATTTTACTAAGTTAGTTGTTCTCGATGGTGAGTGTTGCCACTCGTTGTTAGTTCTCTGTTTTTTGCATAAATTGATAATAAGTTAGTTATTCACGCTGCAAAGGTAACGCTTTTATTTATTAATACATTTATTGTTTGTAACACGAATTTTATATTTTGTAACACTATCTAAAAAACCTTTAATAACAATGCTTATACAGCCGTTTATACTGCCACTCATCAGTGTTTTTTTTGCCTGGTTTGTCTTTCGGAAACAAGAGGATGACATCCCGTCATCCTCTCACCCATTAATACATACCAAAACTACTAAATTAAGTAACTTATAAAAAAGCTATTTATGCAATGCTATGCGATTTTACGCTGCAAAAGTAAACGATATCACGCATACGTACAAATATTTATATTACATAAACTTTATTTTTTGTAACATTTCTTTGGCGATTTCATCGGAAAGTAATATCTTTGCAGTGTTTTTGTAACTTGAAACAAACTATGACACACAAAGTTCTACTTGCACTACTGTGCTTAGCGAACGTTATTACTGCTAACGCCCAAATGGGCAAACTCTTCGACGCTGACAAACAGATGTCGAGCAGCTATACCACACAAATCTATTTGGACAGAGACGGTTTTATCTGGGTAGCCACGCGTAACGGACTGAACCGCTACGACGGTTATCAATTCCGCACATTTAAGAAAGAGGCGCGCCAGAACCTCGGTATGGCCAGCAACTACGTCAACTGCATGACGCAGGACAGAAACGGCCGTTTTTTCATTGGCATGTATGGTGCCCTCCAGGTGTTTGACGGCCAGCGCTTCCGCACCATTACCACCTACGATCTGAAGAAAAAGCCCGTTCCATGCTATGTGACCAGTCTGCTGGAACGTAAGAATGGCGACATACTCATCGGTACCTCCGGCCACGGAATGCTCCAGATGAAAGGACACCGCGAAGCCTACGAGATGGATGGTGTCTTCACGGACCTGAAGGGTGTACACCGCATTATGGAAGACCGTTGGCAGCACATCTGGATAGCCACCGAGTCGCAAGGTCTCTGGTGCTGGGACGGTAAAAACATCAATCGCTATTTCCAGGAGGACGACATGCGCAATGGCATCCTTGATGTATGCCAGGGCGACAACGGAAGAATATACGTTGCCACCACCAACCGTGGACTATTCCGGTTAGACAATGGCATCGCCACACATATAGAAGGTACGGGCAACCGCCACATCTCCGTACTCTATTTCAACAATCGCGGCCATCTGATGCTGGGCTACGACGGTATGGGACTCGGTATCTATAATCCGCAGAACGGCCGACTGATAGACAACCCCTACTATAGTCGTGAGGTAGACCTGAGCACTGCCAAGGTCTACTCCATCTGCGAAGACCAGAACGGCAACGTCTGGCTGGGACTGCTGCAGAAAGGAATCTTCATGCAGCCCGGCCATGCCATGGGTTTTGGCTATATGGGACCGAAGTTAGGTTCTCGCAACGTGTTGGGTAATGCCTGTATGACCGCTGTCACCGGCGACCATCAAGGATGGCGCTGGACAGGTACCGACCGAGACGGACTATATGTACAGGACGAGAACTTCCAAATGGTTAAGCACTTCAAGGAGAACTTCCCCGCCACAGTGCTGGGTTCGTGTGAAGACAAGAAAGGTAATATCTGGATAGGCAGCTTCAGAGAAGGTTGCGGCTGGATAGACCGCAAGACATTGACCTACCACCCCTACCGACTGCCACAAGGTCCCGACGTCAGCATTTTCGACATCCTCTGCGACCCCAAAGGACAGCTCTGGTTGGCAACGATGGGTCAGGGACTCTTACGCCTCAACCCAGAGACTGGCGAAATAAAAACCTATACCCAGCACCCCAAGGCTCCCGAAGACCGCAAAATCAACAGCATCACCAATGACTATCTCTCGCAGCTCTCCCTCTCTGCCGACGGCAGACACATCTATGTCGCCACAACGATGGGCGTCTGCTGTATGGACATGGCAACAGAAAACTGGACGAGCGTCTTCGGCGAGAACTGCCTGTGCTATGGCACGGCAGCCCGCATTGCCAAGGAGTATAACGGCACCCTCTACATCGGTACTAATGACGGCCTGCTGTGCTACGATCTCAACAAACGGCAAATCAAACGACTGGCCGTAGAGAGCGGACTGTCAGACAATGGCATCGCCTCCATCGAACAGGACCATGCCGGTCGTCTCTGGATAGGTACCGACCATGGTCTGTGCCGCCTGGACCCTAAGACGGGCAAGACCAGCAATTTCTTTGTAGACAACGGTCTGCAGTCGAACGAGTTCAGCGATGGTGCCTCGTGGACCTCGCCACGCGGATACATGGTGTTTGCAGGTTTGGGGGGGGTAACTTGGTTTAACCCCGCCGACATCCACGAGCGTGCCTGGAAAGCGGAGGTCAAGCTAACCAACTTCTCCGTCAACGGAGAGCCCGTAGCACCCGGTTCCATGTCGGGTGTCTGGCAGGTCACGGACACCACAGTCATCGCCTCCAAGCGCTTTGTGCTCAGCAGCAGCGACAACACCTTTGCCGTGCAACTGTCAACGCTGACCTACGACAACCCCGAGCATATCGTCTACAGCTATCGCATCAACCGCGAAGGCTGGGTGCGCATGCCACTGGGTGTCAACGAGATTACCTTCAGCCACATGGCACCAGGCGACTACAGCTTCTGCGTCGTGGCTGAACAGAACGGCATACAGACCCCCGAGCGCTGCTTCGAGGTGATTATCCATGCTCCATGGTACAGAACACCTCTTGCGTACATTATATATATATTAATACCTGTCGTGCTCTTCATGCAGTACCGCCGGCGCCGCCAGCGCAAGGAACAGGACAACCTGCGTCTGCAGGAACACATCCATGCTGAGGAGATGGCCGATGCCAAGCTGCGCTTCTTCATGAACATCAGTCACGAGATACGCACGCCTATGACGCTCATCGTCGCTCCACTGCAGTCGCTCATCAAACAGGACACTGACGCACACCGCCGTAGCATCTACGAGACCATCCGCCGCAACGCAGAGCGCATTCTGGGTCTTATCAACCAGATGATGGACCTCAGAAAGATTGACAAGGGTCAGATGCAGATGCACATGCGCGAGACGAACCTGGTGACCTTCATCGACGACATCTACTCGCTGTTTGCCCAGCAGGCCAAGAACAAGAACATCGGATTCTTCTTCGACCATCCTAATGAGGAGATCAGTGCATGGATAGACCGCAACAACTTCGACAAAATCATCATCAACATACTGTCGAACGCCTTCAAGTTCACACCGACAGGCGGTGAGGTACGTATCCGTCTGACTGCCAACGACAAAGAGGCATCTATCAGCATCTATGACAATGGCGAGAAGATTCCCGAAGACAAGTTGGATCGCATCTTCGAACGCTTCTATCAGTCACCGTCAAGCGTCAACGACCGCAACATCGGTACGGGCATCGGCCTCGACCTGACGCGCTCGTTGGTAGAACTGCACCACGGCAGCATTGTGGCACGCAACAATGCCGACAACAAGGGCTGCGAGTTTATTGTCACCATACCATTAGGCAACGAGCACCTCACAGCCGAGGAAATGCTGACAGACGAAGTAGAGGAAGAGAAGCCGGCAGAGAGCCTCATCGAGGACACCCCCGAAGAGGAAGAGACCGACAAGGTCAGCAACGACCTGCCCAAGGTGGGCAAACGCCAGAGAATCGTCATCGTCGAGGACGATGCCGAGATACGCAACTACCTGACAGACACGCTGTCAGCAGACTACGACATCACAGGTTGCACGAATGGTAAGGAGGGTCTTGCTGCTGTACTGAAAGGAAAAACCGACCTGGTCATCTCGGATGTGATGATGCCGGAGATGGATGGTACCACGCTGTGCAGCAAGATTAAGACAAACAATGCCACCAGCCATATCCCCGTCATACTGCTCACTGCCAAGAGCCGCGAGGAAGACCAGCTGGAAGGCCTGGAGACGGGTGCCGACGCCTATATCATCAAGCCCTTCAACATGGACATTCTCCGTCGCACCATCGCCAACCTCATCCACTCGCACCAGACATTGCAGCTGAAGTTCGGCCGCAACGACCAACTGGAGAAACTGGTGGACGATATCAAGATGAAGTCGCCCGACGAGAAACTGCTGGAACGCGTCATGGCGACCATCAACCAGAATCTGAACAATGCCGACCTTAGCGTGGACATGATTGCCGAGGAAGTGGGCATCAGCCGTGTACACCTGCATCGTAAGATGAAGGAACTGACGGGACTGACGCCACACGACTTCATCCGTAACATCCGCATGAAGAAGGCTGCTACCCTACTCGCATCGGGCGACATGAACGTCTCAGAGATTATGTATGCCTGCGGTTTCAGCAATGCCGCCTCCTTCTCGACGGTTTTCAAGAAGATGTACGGCATGTCGCCACGCGAATACATGAACGAGCACCACGAGAGAAATGAAGGATAAAAAAGTTTTTGCTTGAAACCCCCCGTCACAGTCACGCCTAACACTCTGTATAACTGAGCGTTAGGCGTTCTCAGTGTCAAAGCCGAGCCATTGACTTTATTATTCTTTTCTTATTTTGATAGTTATGTATAACCGTTAGGTGCTCAACGAGTTCCGATTTCTTGACAACAAATCAAAACGAATGTTAATTGATGGTTGCTGAGACTCGTTTTTGACGCTGCAAAATTACAAAATATTTTTCCGATTTCCAAATATTTTTGCAACATATTTGCCTTATTATCAACAAGTTACAAGAACGACTATGTAATGTGTAAAGACAGCTGTTCACATCGTCCAAGAACACTATTCTGAGCATTTTTGACGGCCATCAAAAATACCTGCGACAGCCATCGCGGATATTTGCGACAGCTGTCGCATAACGCGGCATAGCAGAAAATGGAGAAAAATGATGGTGGTATGGAAAAAAATGGCTACCTTTGCAGTAGATTACCTTAACATACATTTCAACCTTAAAAAAAACATGAAGAAAGTCAACGCCATTCTCTACGATGTGTTTCCCACACCGAACCCCGACGAGAACCATGAACAGCTATACTATCCTCGTGCTGTGACCTATGGCCAGCAGATGAACGATAACGAGCTGAAAGAGTATCTGGAGAAGAACACACGCATCAATTCGTCGCAGTTTGTTGGGATGATAGAGGCCTTAGTGCAGGAGATTCCCCAGCAGCTGCTGCAGAACAAGAGTGTCCACATACGCGGTATGGGCACCTTCTTTCTGAAGATTGGTGTGCGCAGTCGCAAGGATGCTAATGGACACGTCTACGTCCAGAAGTTTACCGATCCTGACGCCATCACTGCTCGCGACGTGTGCATTGAGGGCATCGGATTTCGTGCAGACCCCACGTGGAGTCGCAAGGTGTCGAAGAGCGGACAGCACTTCGAACGCGTCAAGACTCGCCACCAAATGCCCGTCCAGAAGAGTAAACTGCTCCTCTATATCAATCAAATGGTCAGTGAGAAAGGTTTTGTCACCGTTAAAGACGTGGAATGCGACCAGAACACCACCAACTATCATGCCCGCAAACTGCTGGAAGACCTCTGTAATGGCAAGCAGCCCAAACTGTATAAAGAGATGGTTGGCCACGCTTATATCTACAAGCGCTTTGGTAATTAGCGAAAACAAGTGTCACACCTAACGCTCACGGGTACAGAGCGTTAGGCGTGAATGTGACAGAAAATTTCGAGTAAAAACGCTTTTATAGCTTCTCGCCATAGCAGAGGTCGCCACAGTCGCCGAAGCCAGGAACGATGTATTTGTGCTCGTTCATGCCGGGGTCGATGGCGGCACACCAGATGGCATCATCGTCAGAGAGTGCCTGACGGACCACATCGACGCCCTCTGGCGTAGCAATAACGCAGGCCACATGGATTTTCTTGGGTTTGCCAGTCTTCACCAAAGCCTCGATGCTGGCAGCCATAGAGCCACCCGTAGCCAACATGGGGTCACAGATGATGAGTGTCTTGCCCTTGACGCTGGGCGACGCCATGTATTCGGTATGCACGCCGACCTCTGTATGTTCGCGGTTGGTATACATGCGATAGGCAGAGACAAAGGCATTCTCGGCCTTGTCGAACACCTGTAGGAAGCCTTCGTGGAAAGGCAGTCCGGCACGCAGCACCGTGGCAATGACTATCTCGTCCTTAGCCAAGGGGATATCAAGGGTCCCCAATGGGGTCGTCACCGTCTTGGGCTTATAGGTCAGCGTCTTTGACAGCTCATAAGCCATCAGCTGACCGATGCGCTCAATGTTGTTACGGAACAGCAGACGGTTCTGCTGATACTTCTTGTCGCGCAACTCTGCCATATAGTGGTTCATCACGCTGTTCTGCTTGGAAAAATCAGTTACTTGCATAATTTTCGGGTTTTTATGAGTGCAAAGATACGACATATAATTGAAAATGTAACACGGAGTTGGCAAAAATGTTGAGCACACACAGCTTTTTATATACTTTAACGCAAAAAAACTTGAAAAAAGCAAAATTCTCAATTCTCAATTCTCAATTCTCAATTATAATATGTAATTTTGCATCCGCAAATGCGAAAAGTAAAATAGGTAATAGTAAAATTCACTAAATAACAAGTTAAACAATTATGGCAAAGTTAGATTTAACTCAGTATGGCATCACCGGTTCTACCGTGATTGCTCACAATCCATCGTATGAGT
>ODAJ012174067.1_pt1 | contig 23065 bp, 18 predicted proteins | sample 1539241 | NCBI WGS metagenome assembly ODAJ01 (sample SAMN02144231, study PRJEB22623) | gut metagenome | biome: sheep rumen | host: Ovis aries | place: New Zealand | reverse complement strand
CTGGATCTGGCGGCCAACTATGAGGAGCTGTCCAACTATGCCATGCAGGCCATCAATCCGAAGCTGGCTGCGCTGGGCCTGACCCTCTGCTCCTTCGTGATTGAGAACATTTCTCTGCCGGAAGAGGTGGAGAAGAGCATGGACAAGCGCACCTCCATGGGTGTGCTGGGCAATCTGGACCAGTATGCGAAATATCAGGCCGCGGAAGCCATGCGCGAGGCTGCGAACAATAACAACGGCGGAATGGCCGGCATGGGCGTCGGCATGGGCGCCGGCGCGGCCATGGGCCAGATGTTTGCGCAGAGCTTCAATCCCGCTGCGGCGGCCGCACCTGCGGCACCCGCTGCCGCTCCGGTGGCGGCCGCGACGGTGGCCTGCGTTTCCTGCGGCGCGCAGATTGCTCAGGGCGCGAAGTTCTGCCCGGAATGCGGCGCGAAGCAGAATGTCAGCGCGTTCTGCGTCTCCTGCGGCCATGAGATTCCCGTGGGAACCAAATTCTGCCCGGAATGTGGCGCAAAGCAGTAAGCAAGATATGTGAAAAGAGGGCTGCCCGCTGCGGCAGCCCTCTTTTCCAAGGAACGGGGAAGAAGGGAAAGAACATCAGAAAAAGGATTGCTTTCTGTCTGGCCGTCCTGCTGGCGATGTGCACCGGCCTGGGCCTCGGGGAGGCACAGCTGCCAGCCCTGAACCGATATCGGGACGTTCTCAGATGGGTGCAGGAGTCGCAGCCGGAGGAGCTGGATCTGGGCAGTACCCGGTTTCAGCCGCAGGAGCTGCTGACCCTGCGGGACGCGATGCCTGCCGGAGGGGTGCTTCGCTTCGAAGCGACCTTCTGCAGGGCGGCATATTCGCCGGATACCCGGGAGCTGGATCTGAACGGTGCCAGAACCCAGATTTCAGAAAAGGAGCTGCGGGCGCTGCTGGACCTGCTGCCGGAGCTGGAAACGGTGAAGGTGGGTTCCCATCGGGAGCTGAGCAACAGGGTCATGCCCGGCATCGTGGCAGACTATCCGGAAATCCGGTTCTCCTGGCTGATACAGCTGCCCTGCTCCCACAGCCTGGTCAGCACCTTCACTGCCTACTCCACGATGAATCATCTGGACGCCAAGCGCTTTACGGAAAAAAGCCTGGATGTGTTTCAGTACGCACCGGAGATGCGGGCGCTGGATCTGGGACACAACGACATCGTGGAGCTGTCGTTTCTCAAGCACATGCCCGGGCTGGAGCTCCTGATTCTGGCGGACAACGAAATCAGGGATCTGACGCCGCTGGGAGAGCTGCACGAGCTGCGCTATCTGGAGATCTTCATGAACCGGTTTTCGGATCTCTCACCGCTGTCCGGCTGCCCGGAGTTGCTGGATCTCAACATCGTTCGTACGGAGGTGACGAGCCTGGACGGGCTGGAGGGCTGCACGAAGCTGGAACGGCTCTGGGCACCGCAGCGAAAGCAGCTGGATGAAGCCTCCATCGAGCGCTTCGTGGCGAGCCATCCGGACTGCGAGCTCGCCTTCGGCACCGGGGATGCCACCGGGCAGGGATGGCGGGAGCACTGGCGCTACCGGCATTACATTGACTGCTTCAAAACCCATGAATGGATTCCGTTTGAAGAAAACGAAAACGCGCTTTGACGGCTGCCAAAGCGCGTTTTCTTTCAGAAGGTTCAGCCCAGCATGGCCGCGCCGATGATGCCGGCTTCCGGCCCGAGAATGGCCAGATGAACGGGGGGCATGGGCTGATCACGGTAATTGACGTATTTCCAGTACTCCTCCCGGACACCGTCCAGCAGGATGGCGCCGGCCTTGCTGACGCCGCCGCCCAGGACGATCATTTCCGGATCCAGGAAGTTGACCACATTGGCGACCGCCTGGCTGAGGTACCGGATGAAGCGGGCAAACACCTCCATGGCTACCGGATCCTTCTCCCGGGCAGCATCGGTCACGTATCTGGCATTGATGCGATCGGGATTGCCGCCCGCCTTGCTCAGAATCGTGGACTCGGGATGCGTGGCAACGGCTTCCCGCGCCATGCGGATGATGGCGGTGGCGGAGCAGTAGCGCTCCAGACAGCCGTGATTGCCGCAGTTGCAGGGGAGACCGTCCAGCGCCAGGATGGTATGGCCGAGCTCTCCGCCGATGCCATGGAAGCCGCTCCAGATTTTTCCGTTCAGAATGATGCCGCTGCCGATGCCCGTGCCCAGGGTGATAAACACGCTGGAGGAGGTGCCGGCGCTGATGCCGATGATGCTTTCGGCCAGTGCGGCGACGTTGGCGTCGTTGTCCAGATACACCGGGCGGTTCAGCACGCGGTTGAATTCCTCCCGGAAGGGCACATGGTTCCATCCCAGGTTGGCGCACTTGATGACCACACCTTCCGGAGAGGCAATTCCCGGAATGCCGACACCCACATGCTGAATATCCTGCTCCTGCAGACCGTTAGACTGAACCAGGGAGAGAATGCATTCAGCCATCTGCCGGATCTGCTCGGTGAAGGGCAGGTCCGGGCGGGTAACGATGGAATCCTGGGCGATAATCTGGTTGGAATCATTCACAATGCCAACCTGGATGCCGGTTCCGCCGACATCCACTCCGATACGTACCATGGTGATTTCCTCCTTCATGATTGCAATGATGAACAAAGAGATGGACAGTTCCCATTCCGGGAGCCGGTTTGGGGAAGGCAGCCCGGCTGCGGGCTGTCAGCGGGGGGCGATCAGGTCTGCGACTCGGAGCCCAGCTCCGGGAAGTGCGTCAGGAATTCCCTGGCGGAATTGTAGCCGATACGCTTCAGGCTCAGATTGCGGGCTGCCACCTCGATGATGACAGCCAGATTGCGGCCCGGCCCAACGGGCATGATCTGCAGCGGAACGGGCACATCGAGAATATGCGTGAACTTCTCCTCCAGGCCGATGCGGTCATAATCCTTGGATTCATCCCAGTTTTCCAGCTGCAGCACCAGATCGATGGCCTTGCTGGCCGATACGGCGCTGATGCCATAGAGCGCGCGGATGTCGATCAGCCCCAGGCCCCGGATCTCCATGAAATACCGGAGAGGATCCGGGCTGCAGCCGATCAGGCGGTCTCCGGCAATCCGGCAGATATCCACCACGTCATCGGCGACCAGCTGATGACCGCGTTTGATGAGCTCCAGCGCTGCTTCGCTTTTGCCGACCCCGCTGTGACCGGCCAGCAGCACGCCCAGTCCGTAGACATCCAGCAGCACGCCATGCCGGAGCACGTGGGGAGCGAGCAGACGGTTGAGGTAGTGCAGGAGCTTGATGGCGAACTTGCTGGTGACATCCGGGGTGCGGTACACCGCAATCCCGCGGGTTCGGGCAATTTCGATCAGCTCGGGCGGAATGTCCATATTCCGGCACACGACCACGAAGGGCAGGGGAAAGCTGAAATACTTGGTAAGAATGGCTCTGCGGGTTTCGCAGGTTTGCCGCTCCAGATAATTCATTTCCACCTTGCCGATGAGCTGCGGCCGTTCAAAGGGAAAGTACTCGTAATTATCGCAGAACTGCATGCCGGGGCGGTTGACATCCATGGCCTTCAGGTCGATGGACTCCTGCGAAGGGGGAACGATGCATTCAAGCTGAAAGGCTGACTGCAGATCGGAAAAGAAAATCAGAGGACCACCTCCCGGGCGGCTATGCGGTCGAGAAGAAACTGGGCGACACCATCCTCGACGTTGGACAGGCAGATATCGCGGGCTGCGGCTTTGAGCTCGGGCGTCGCGTTGGAGACAGCGACAGGCCATCCCGCGGCCTGCAGCATCGTCATATCGTTCAACCCGTCCCCGAAGGCCATGAGATGGGCCAGCGAAATATGCAGAAGCTCCGCGGCCAGGCGAAGGGCATTGCCCTTGGTGGCCGCCAGGGGATTGAATTCCAGATAAACCGGCTTGGAGCAGGTGACGGACAGCCTGCCGGCGAACAGCTCCCGGGCCTCCAGCAGCATGGAGCGGATCGTTGCCTCATCGCTCATCAGCAGGATTTTGGTGCGCGGCTCCTGAATAAAGGCCTCCAGATCCCCCACATAGGTGCCGGGCAGCATGGAGGATGCCTTGTAGCGATCGGCCCAGATGGATTCCTCGGAATAGAAGAACCGATCCTCGGAATAGGTCTGCGCGTAGCAGCGGTGCTCCCGGGCAAACCGGGCCACCTCCCGTCCCAGAGCGGTGGAAAAGGTCTCCTGATGGAGCCGGACATGCGTTCCGGCATCCCACACCTCCGCGCCGTTGCAGGTGATGTAGAGGGAGGCACAGTCCAACCGATCCACGAAGGGGCGGATGCTCATCTTCGCCCGGCCGCTGACCGGCAGAATATGCACCCCCTGATCCCGGAGGTGACGGCACAGCGCCACCGTCCGGTCAGAAATGGTCAGATCGTCGTGCAGCAGGGTATCATCCAGGTCAAAGGCCACCGCCTTCAGCGGAAAGGGCAGGAAACGGTTTTCAGTCATTCCGAAGCCCTTCCGCCGCGGCCCGCTGGACGGGCAGGCAGGCCGTGAAGCGCCGCATGTACTGATCCATGCCGGCTTCATCGGCCGGATCCGGCGCGAGGGTGCTCTGCTTCATGCCGGAGAAGACGCGGTGATCCAGATAATCCTCCAGGGTTTCCTCCGCGGAGCGATGCACCATGTAATCCGCCAGCAGCGCGATGCCCCAGGCACCGCCCTCACCGGCGGTTTCCATGACGGTGACCGGCGCGTGAATTGCCGCGGCAAGCCACTTCTGCGCGACGCCCGGCGTCTTGAACAGGCCGCCGTGACCGAAGACCTGATCAATGGCCACGTGCTCCTGATTCATGATTTCCATACCGACCTTCAGGGTTTCCATGCTGGCATAGATCTGGGTGCGCATGAAGTTGGCCAGGCTCAGCTTTGCATCCGGCAGGCGGAGGAACATGGGACGGCCCTCCGCGACGCCGGTCACGGGTTCGCCGGCCAGATAATTGAAGTTGACCAGGCCTCCGCCGTCCGGCTCACCCTCCAGCGCCTTCCGGAACAGGCGGGTGTAGACCTCGCCCGCGTCGGTTTTCAGCCCCATCAGATCCGCAAACTCCCGGAGGAGGGAGACCCAGGCGTTGATATCGGAGGTGCAGCTGTTGCAGTGAACCATGCCGACGGGCTTGCCGGTGGGGGTGGTTACGATGTCAATTTCCGGATAAACCCGGCTGAGGGGCTTTTCCAGAACGATCATGCTGAAGATGGAGGTGCCCGCGGAAACGTTGCCGGTTCTGACGCGGACACTGTTGGTGGCCGTCATGCCGGTGCCGGCGTCTCCTTCCGGCGGACACAGGGGACAGCCGGGCTCCAGATCCCCTTCGGGATCCAGCAGGCGAGCGCCTTCCGGGGTCAGACAGCCGGCGGACTCACCGGCGGGAATGGCCCGGGGAAGAATGTCGCGCAGATGCCAGGGATAATGCCGGTCCGCAATCAGGGCCTCAAAGGTATCGATGGCCTTCCCGTCATAGCTCAGGGTTGCGCTGTCGATGGGCATGATGCCGCTGGCATCCCCGACGCCGAGCACCTTTTCCCCGGTGAGCCAGTAGTGCGCCCAGCCGGCGAGGGTGGTGATGAAGCGAATCTGCGGAACATGCTCCTCCCCGTTGAGGATGGCCTGATAGAGATGGCTCAGGCTCCAGCGCTGGGGCATGTTGAAGGAGAAGGCCTGCGTCAGCTTCGCAGCGGCTTCCCCGGTCATGGTGTTCCGCCAGGTGCGGAAGGGAACCAGCAGGCGCATGGACTCGTCAAAGGGCAGATAGCCGTGCATCATGGCGCTCAGACCGATGGCGCCCAGGCTCCGAAGAGTCACGTGATACTGCCGCTGCACATCCTCCTTCAGAGCGTGGAAGGAGCTCTGAAGCCCCTGAAGAATGGCGGCTTCAGAATAGGTCCACACGCCGTTCAGATATTCGTTTTCCCATTCATGGGCGCCGGAAGCGATCACCTGATGATCGGGCGCGATGAGCACGCTCTTGATGCGCGTGGAACCGAATTCGATGCCGAGAATCGCCTGACCTTTTTCAATGATGGATTGACTCATAAGACACCTCCCAGTATTGATCGTGAGAGAATACATACTGTGTTTATCGTACCACAGGGGGAATGATCTGTAAAGGAAAAGGCTTATTTCAGATAGCGGCTGGAGGGCTTGGGAATCCGGGCCTGGCGCTTCAGCCTCCGGTTCCGGAGAAACCGGATCAGCAGAATCAGCACGCCGAGGGCGAGGAGGGGGGAGAGGAAGAGCAGGACGATTTCCGGAGAAAGGGGCGGGAAGGGATTGGGATCGCTGTAGGTTTCCTGGATGATCTGCTCGATCGTCTTGGGGGCGTTCTCCCGGCGGGCGATGGAACGCCCGGCCGTCAGCTGATACACCACGGGCTCTCCCAGCTCCGGGAAATAGGTCAGGGTGCCCATCTGCTCCCCGGCGGTGATGGGTGCGATAAAGTCCCGGGTGTATTCAATGAGCATCAGATCAGTCAGGTGCGAAGCCATGCGCTCCACCTCGGTCCGGGTTGCGATGATGCTTGCGTCTGCGCCGCTGGCAGGCTGACAGATCAGCCGGAGCCGCCCGCGGCCGGTATCGGAGGTGGAATAGTTACTGGTTTCAATGGTGATGGGATTCATGTTGTACAGATCCACCGGGGTCACATTCATGTACTGGCTGAAGCCGTAGTTCATGAGCTTGATGGTGTCCGTCCAGCGGCCCCGGTCCCGGGTATAGAAGACGACAGAAATCAGGCGCACGCCATCCCGCTCGGCGGAGCCCACAAAGCAGTAGCCGGCCATGGAATGGGATCCGGTCTTGATGCCGGTGGCGAAGCGGTAATAATACTTGTTTGGGTTTTCCTCGGAGCCGGGCAGCAGATAGGAGGAGCGGGTTGTGATGGTGCGGGCGCGACGCATGTTGGTCCGGGGAATGGACCAGGAGGTTGCGCCGGCAATTTCCCGGAACAGCTCGTTTTCCATGGCCTGCCGGGCGATGATGGCCATGTCCCGGGCAGTGGTGTAATGATTTTCGTCATGATAGCCGTGAGGATTGGCAAAGTGAGTATGGTCGCAGCCGAAGGCCTGGACGGTCTGGTTCATCAGATCCACGAAGGCCGGAATGGAGCCGGAGACCGTTTCCGCCAGCACATTGGCGCCCTCGTTGCCGGAAAGCAGCATGGTGCCGTACATGACGTCGATCAGGCGGATTTCCTCCCCGGCGGAAAGCCCCATGGTGGAGGAATCGGAAGGGATGTTCATGGCACTTTCCGAAACGATGACCGTTTCATAGGGATCCTCGATCAGCATGGCGGCCAGAAGCACGGTCAGAATCTTGGTGGTGGAGGCGGGATAGCGAAGCTCATCCGCCTCCTTCTGGAAGATGACCTCTCCGGTGTCCTGCGTGATGAGAATGGCGGAAAGGGCATAGAGCTGGTCGGCGGAAAGATCCTCAGGATGCTCTGCGTCATAAGGCGGCGCGTCCGGAGAGAGCGTGGGCTGCGGAATCGGCACGGGGGTCGCGGATTCCCCGGCGGCGGTGAAAAGGGGCAGCAGGAGGACGATCAACGCGAAAACCAGCGCCAGGAGCCTGCGCACACAATCCCCTCCTTCCCATCAGCATTAAATCATATTTTATCATATTTTCCCGGCTTTGGAAAGCCGCCCGATCCTCCGTCGGTGCAGCGAAAAGCGGATTGCGGCCACATTTTCCCATGACGCGGTTCCCTGAATCTTGAGAAAAAATGCCATTCATGATAGAATGCGAAAAGCTGAATTTTCCGCCGTGGAAGGCGCAGCAGCCGGAACGCGGCGAAGCGACCGGAAAAACGAGACACGGAGCCTGCCGCTCCGGAGCGATAAAGGAGATGCGAAACGAATGAAACTGGGCGTTGTGGGACTGCCAAACGTTGGGAAAAGCACGCTGTTTAACGCGATCACCAAAGCCGGTGCACAGGCGGAAAACTATCCGTTCTGCACCATTGAACCCAATACGGGGGTTGTGATGGTGCCTGATCACCGGCTGGATGTGCTGGCAGATATGTATCATCCGAAGAAGGTGACGCCCACGACGATCGAATTTGTGGATATCGCCGGACTCGTCAAGGGCGCGAGCCGGGGCGAGGGGCTGGGAAACAAGTTTCTGAGCCATATCCGGGAGGTGGACGCCATCGTGCATGTGGTCCGCTGCTTCGAGAATGAAAACATCATTCACGTGGATGGCAGCATCGACCCTGCACGGGATATCGAAACCATCAACCTGGAGCTGATCTTCGCCGATATGGATACGGTGAGCAGGAGAAAGGAAAAGGCGCTGCGCAGCTTCCGCGGAGGGGACAAGCGCAGCGGGACGGAGGTGGATCTGGCCGAGCGGATCTACGCGCATCTGGAAAGCGGAAAGCCCGCGCGCACCTGCGAGGTGAGCGAGGAGGAGCAGGAGATTCTGGACGGCTGGTTCCTGCTGACCACCAAGCCCGTGATCTACGCGGCCAACATCGCGGAGGACGATCTGGGAAAGGAAATCGGGGAGATTCCGGAGCTGAAGCCGGTCAGCGACATTGCCAGGAGCGAGAATGCCGAGCTGATCGTGATTTCCGCGGCCATCGAGGAGGAGATTGCCCAGATGAGCGCGGAGGAAAAGGAGGAGTTCCTGGAGGAGCTGGGCATCGGCCAGAGCGGCCTGGATCGGCTGATCACAGCCTGCTACCGGCTGCTGGGGCTGATCTCCTTCCTGACGGCCGGCGAGGACGAATGCCGCGCCTGGACCATCACCCAGGGCACGAAGGCGCCGCAGGCGGCCGGGAAAATCCACACGGATTTTGAGCGGGGCTTTATCCGCGCCGAGGTGGTTCCCTTCGATACGCTGGTGGCCAACGGCAGCATGAACGCCTGCCGGGAGAAGGGCCTGATCCGCAGCGAGGGAAAGGATTACGTCATGAAGGACGGGGACATCGTTCTGTTCCGCTTCAATGTCTGAGGCAGGGGGAGAGAAACGCCTTATGTCAAGAATGAGTTATTTCTGGAACCGGGTTCGGAAGATGGACTGGAAAGCCATGTGGAAAACGACCAAGCTGCTGAAGAAGCGGTCCGGGAAGGGCCGGCTCTGGCTGCTGACGGACATGCTGAAATGCGGCATCCGGTACAACGCGGGGTATATCGACTATAAGATCGCCCAGATGTACAGGCTCAATGACGAGCAGCGGAAGACCGTCATTACCCGCGGAATTTCGAACGAAATCGTCCGTCGGATGAACGACAAGGCCTACTGGCATTTCTTCGACGACAAGGCGACCTTCAACGAGACCTTCCGGGAATGGATTCCGCGCAAATGGCTTCGGATTGACGAAAAGACCGACCCGGAGGCGCTGTACAATCTCTGCCGTTCCTTCCCGGCCCTCATTGGCAAGCCTCTGGAGGGTTCCAGCGGCCAGGGCATTCTGAAATATACGGCGCAGGACTGGGCGGAGGGACCGGAGGCCTTCCTGAAGCGGCTCAGGCAGGATCAGATCGGCATCCTGGAGGAGATCGTGGTTCAGCATCCGAAGATGGCCTCCCTGTGCCCGACCTCGGTCAATACCTGCCGGATTGCCACGCTGCTGGGGGATAAGCAGCAGGGCATTGTATACGCGTTTCTGCGCATCGGCAACGGAAAGGTCATGGACAACGTGGACTGCGGCGGTATGGCGGCGCGCATCGACCTGGACAGCGGTAAGCTGCTGACCGTCGGGGCGGACAAGCAGGGAAACACCTTCATCAAGCATCCCATGACGAATACCAGCCTCATCGGCTTCACGGTTCCCTTCTGGGAGGAGGCCAAGGACATGTGCCTGAAGGCCGCCGAAAAGATTCCGCAGATGCGGTTCGTCGCCTGGGATGTGGCGATCACGCCGGATGGGCCCACCTTCATTGAGGGAAACAGCTTCCCGTCCCACGCGATTCCGCAGTTCGCCGCCCATTATCCCAACGGAATCGGCATTCTGCCTGAATTTGAAAAATTCATCGATCTGCCGTGAGGCAGACGCACGCAAAAAGGAAGCCCGGGCGGGCTTCCTTTTTGCGTGGGGAACCGTCAGATGCTGAACAGCAGGGAATCATAGGTGGGGAAGGGCCAGACGGAACGGTCCACCCGCTTTTCAAGCGCATCCGCCTTCTCGCGAAGGACCTGCATATCCGGCAGGATGGTATCCTTCATGTAGGCGGCCAGAAGCAGCGGATCCTGCGGGGCGGGCTTCTCGGACAGCGCCTGTTCCAGCGCATCCGTGGCGGCGCTGAGCTGATCGCAGAGGCGGCAGAGCTCGGCCAGCAGCGACTGCCCGGAGGCCAGCGTCATCCCGGCGCCGCTGGTATCCCGAACGGTGGCGGCGGTGCTGCCGATGAAGCGAAGCACAGCGGGAAGGATCTGCCGGTGGCTCATCATGAGCATGGTTTCCGCCTCGATGTTGACCATTTTGGAGTAGGCCTCCAGCCCGATATCCCGGCGGGATCGCAGCTCCGTGCGGGAGAACACCTGGTGGGTTTCAAAGAGACGGATGTTCTTTTCGGCGGTGTAGCAGGGCAGGGCATCCACCGTGGTATCCAGCCTGCACAGCCCCCGCCGCGCGGCCTCCTCGCTCCAGTCCGGCGCGTAGTTGTTGCCGTTGAAGATGATACGCTTGTGCTCGCGGATGGTGCGGACGATCAGATCGTGAAGGGCCTGGCGGAAATCGGCCGCGCTTTCCAGCTCATCCGCGAACTGGCGCAGACTCTCGGCCACGATGGTGTTAAGAACGACGTTCGCGTCGGCGATGGAATCCGAGGCGCCGACGGAGCGGAACTCGAATTTGTTGCCCGTGAAGGCAAAGGGCGAGGTCCGGTTGCGGTCGGTGGCGTCCTTCGGGAACTTGGGCAGCATATGAACTCCGATGGTCATTTCCGCCTTTTCGCGTCCGTTATAGTCAGAGCCCGCCTCGAGGGCCTCCAGAATCTCGGTCAGCTCATCCCCCAGGAAGATGCTGATGATGGCCGGCGGCGCTTCGAACCCGCCCAGACGGTGATCGTTTCCGGCGGAGGCAACGGAGGCGCGCAGCAGATCCGGATACTCATCCACTGCCTTGATCACGGCTGTCAGAAAGAGCAGAAACTGCGCGCTTTCATGCGGGCTGTCGCCCGGCTCCAGCAGATTGTATCCGGTGTTGGTGGTCATGGACCAGTTGTTGTGCTTGCCGCTGCCGTTGATGCCGGCAAAGGGCTTTTCCGCCAGCAGGCAGACGAGACCATGGCGGCGGGCAACGCGCTTCATGATTTCCATCGTCAGCTGATTATGATCGCAGGCGACATTGACGATGGTGTAGATGGGCGCCATTTCATGCTGTGCCGGGGCTGCTTCATTGTGCTCCGTCTTGGCGAGGATGCCCAGCTTCCAGAGCTCCTCGTTGAGCTCGGTCATGAAGGCCTGCACCCGGGTTTTGATGGTGCCGAAGAAATGATCGCCCAGCTCCTGCCCCTTGGGCGGACGGGCGCCGAAGAGCGTGCGGCCGGCAAAAATCAGGTCGCTGCGCTGATCGAACAGCTCCTTGTCCACCAGAAAGTATTCCTGCTCGGGGCCCACGGTCGGGGTCACGCGGGTGGCATCCGTCCGGCCGAAAAGCTTCAGAATGCGCACGGCCTGCCGGCTCAGCGCTTCCATGGAGCGGAGCAGGGGCGTTTTCTTGTCCAGGGCTTCTCCGCCGTAGGAACAGTAGGCGGTGGGAATGCACAGGGTGCGGTCCTTGATGAAGGCATAGGAGGTTGGATCCCAGGCGGTATAGCCCCGGGCCTCGAAGGTGGAGCGAAGGCCGCCGCTGGGGAAGGAGGACGCGTCCGTCTCCCCCCGGATCAGCTCCTGGCCGCTGAATTCGGCAATGATTTTCCCGCCGGAAACGGGAGAAAGAAAAGCGTCGTGCTTCTCCGCGGTGATGGAATTGAGCGGCTGGAACCAGTGGGTATAGTGAGTGGCGCCGCGTTCGATGGCCCAGTCCTTCATGGCGTTGGCCACGACGCTGGCTACCTGGGGATCCAGACGGCGGCCCTCGTCCATCGTGCGGTGCAGGACACGGTAGGTCTCCCTGGGCAGCCGCTGGCGCATGATGCTGTCATTAAAAACGTTGATGCCGAACAGACCCTCCAGATATTCCATAGCTGATCCCTCCCCGGACGGTGATGCCGTCCGCCGAAAGCCCCCCGGAGCCCCCTCCGGAAGGACCGGAAAAAACGCTCGGCTGCGCCGGGCACAAGGCTCCCCGCGGCGGACAGATGAATACGATCGCGAGTATAGAAGAAGCCGGAATGATTGTCAAGAAAAATGAAGCCGGGTTTGTGTTTGAACTCAAAATATGCTATCATGGATTGATCCGTGTTTCGATTATTCAGGAGTAAGGATGTGAAGAATCATGTTTGAGCCGAAGGTGCATACGGGCCAGACGGATCTGCTCGTGCAGGCGCTGCTTGCGCTGGAAAACGAGGAGGATGCGTACCGCTTTCTGGAGGACCTGTGCACGATTCCGGAGATTCGGAGCATCTCGCAGCGGCTTGAGGTTGCGCTTCTCCTGCGGCACGGAGAGAAGTACACGCATATTGCAGACCGGACGGGGGCATCAACGGCGACTATTTCCCGGGTGAACCGCGCGCTGAGCTACGGTGCGGATGGATACAACCGGGTGCTGAACAGGCTGAAGGGCGATGGAGAATGGGACGGGAAGCAGAGCGAAGCGGAGGAAGAGAAGAGAGATGAATCTGACAGCACTGAACAGAGAGCAACGCATCGCAGCTGAAACACTGGACGGCCCCGTGCTGATTCTGGCCGGGGCAGGGAGCGGCAAAACCAGAGCACTGACCTATCGCGTGGCGAACCTGCTGGATCATGGCGTACCGGCCTGGCGTGTGCTGGCGCTGACCTTTACCAACAAGGCAGCGCGGGAGATGAAGGGCCGGGTGGAGGCGCTGGTGGGCGCGGATGCGGCGCGGGACGCGTGGATCGGAACCTTCCACGCCACCTGCGCGAAGATCCTGCGCCAGCATATCGACAAGCTGGGATATACCTCCTCCTTCGTCATCTACGACGATGATGATCAGATGAGCGTGCTGAAGGGAATCTATAAACAGCTGAACATTGACGACCAGTCCATCCCCATGCGGGAAGTCAAGAGCAAAATCGGGGATGCAAAAAACAGGCTGCTGACTCCGGACGAGTGGTTCATGAAAACCCCCAGGGACTATCGCTCCAACCGGATTCACGACATCATGACGATGTATGAAAAGCGGCTGAAGTCCCTCAACGCGCTGGACTTTGACGACCTGCTGCTGCGGACGCTGGAGCTGTTCGCGGAGCATCCGCCGGTGCTCTCTGCCTATCAGGACCGGTTTCACTATGTGATGGTGGATGAATATCAGGATACGAACCTGGCGCAGTATGAGTTTGTCCGCCTGCTGACCCGGGAGCGGCGGAATCTGTGCGTGGTGGGCGATGATGATCAGAGCATCTACGGCTGGCGCGGGGCGGATATCCGCAACATTCTGGATTTTGAAAAGGACTATCCGGACGCGGTGGTCATCAAGCTGGAGCAGAACTACCGCTCCACGGGAAACATTCTGGACGCGGCCAACCAGGTGATCGCGCACAACGAGGGGCGGAAGGACAAGAAGCTCTGGACCGAGCAGGAGGAAGGGGAGAAGATTAAAATCTTCTGCGCGGGAGACGAGCGGGACGAATCCGCCTGGATTGCCGACAACATCCGCCGTCTGCGGAAGGCCGGAGAATCCCTGGGAGAAATCGCGATTCTGTACCGGACCAACGCGCAGAGCCGTGTGCCCGAAGAAATGCTGATGCGGGCCAACATTCCCTATCGCGTCTTCGGCGGGCAGAAGTTTTATGACCGGAAGGAAATTCTGGACATTCTGGCCTATCTGCGGGTGATCGTCAATCCGGTGGACGACATCAGCCTCCGGAGAATCATTAACGTGCCCAAGCGCTCCATCGGTGACAGCACGGTGCAGACGCTGATGAACCATGCCCAGGCAATGGACATGCCACTCTACAGCGCCATGGGGGATCTGCCGGAGGAACTGGGCTCCAGGCCGAGGAAGTGCGTGACGGAGTTTTTTAATCTGATGACGACCCTGTCCGCCATGAAGGACACCATGGATCCGGAGGCCTTTGTGACCGCGCTGATTCAGATGACCGGCCTGGAGGAGCAGTATGCCCGGGAGGACACGGAAGAGGCCAAATCCAGGGTGGAGAATATTCATGAGCTGCTGGGCGCCGTTCATGAATATGTGCAGATGAGTGAAAATCCAACCCTGGAGGAGTATCTGGAGAACGTTTCCCTGGTCAGCGAGCTGGACCGCACCGGGGAGGACCGGAACTATGTGACCCTGATGACGCTGCACTCCGCCAAGGGCCTGGAATTCGATACGGTTTTTATCGCGGGCATGGAGGAGGGCATCTTTCCCAGCAGCCGCAGTTCGGATGACGAAGCGCGCATGGAGGAGGAACGCCGCCTGATGTACGTCGGCATCACCCGGGCCCGCAGGCGCCTGTACCTTTCCCGCGCGAGCGTCAGGATGCTGTACAACCAGGAAAATCACAACCCGCCCAGCCGCTTCCTGGAGGAAATTCCGGAGCGGCTGAAGGAGGATGAATGGACGCCGAGAAAGGTGGCGGCCTTCGGCGCACAGGCGGTGACATCCGGCTACGGGCAGCGCGGCAGAGGCGGCTTCTCCAGCCGCAACAGCCTGAGCGTCAGCCAGCTGGGCAAGCCGAAGCTGACCTTCAACGGCGCTTCCCTGAACAGCATTCCCGGGGTGACGAAGGGCTTTGCCATGAGCAAGGCGCGGGAGGTGGCTCCGGACGCGCTGAACCGCCTGTTCCAGCCGGGGGATCACGTGCTGCACCAGAAGTTCGGCGCGGGCAAGGTGCGGGAAATCCGCGGCACCGGGGCCGATGCACGGATTCTGGTCTCCTTCACGGCCTACGGAACCAAGGAATTTGTGCTGTCCATCGCGCCGATTGTCAAGCTGGAGGACTGAACATGGAAAACGCAGTGAGTCGTATGGAAGCGCTGGTCCGGCGTCTGAACGAAACCGCCTACGCCTATTATGTGCTGGATAACCCGGTGATTTCCGACGCGCAGTGGGATCAGCTGTACGATGAGCTGAAGAAGCTGGAAGCGGAAACCGGAACCGTTCTGGAGGGGTCGCCTACCCGCCGGGTGGGCGGGGAACCCCTGCCGGGCTTTCAGGAGCACCGGCACCTTTCCCGGCTGTGGTCCATGGACAAGGTGCAGAGTCTGGAGGAGCTGGATGCCTGGATTGCCCGGACGGAGAAGCTGGCCGGCAGGACGGAGCTGCAATACTATCTGGAATACAAATTTGACGGCCTGACGCTGAACCTGACCTACGAGAACGGTCTGCTGACCCAGGCCGCGACCCGGGGAAACGGAATCGTGGGCGAGAGCATTCTGGCGCAGGCCAGGACGATTCATACCGTTCCGCGGCAGATTCCCTACAAAGGGCTGCTGGAGGTGCAGGGAGAGTGCATCATGCGCCTGAGCACGCTGAAAAAATACAATCAGCACGCGAAGGAGCCCCTGAAGAACGCCCGCAACGCGGCTGCCGGCGCTTTGCGGAACCTGGATCCCGCGGTGACGGCCTCCCGCCATCTGGACGCGTTCTTCTATCAGATCGGCACCATCGACAACCCGCCCTACCGGACGCAGCCGGAGATGCTGAACTTCCTGCGGGAGAACGGATTTCAGGTCAGCCCCTATCTGGGCTCCGGAAGGGGCCGGGAGGAGCTGGAAAAGTGCATCCGGGAAATCGAGCAGCAGCGGCCGACGCTGGACTGGCTGATCGACGGGGTCGTCATCAAGGTCGGCGACACGGCCCTGCGCGAGCAGATGGGCTACACGGAGAAATTCCCCCGGTGGGCGGTGGCCTACAAATTCCCCGCGGAGGAATATGTCACCCGGCTGAACCGGGTTACCTGGGAGCTGGGAAGGACGGGCAAGCTGACCCCCCTGGCTCATGTGGAGCCGGTTTCCTTTTACGGCGTTACGGTCCGGCGGGCGACGCTGAACAACCTGGGGGATATTTCCCGCAAGGATATTGCCGAGGGCTGCCAGGTCTGGATCCGCAGAAGCAACGATGTGATTCCGGAAATCATGGGGAGGGCCGGTGAGCCGGGCCCCGGAGAAAAGCCCATCGTGCCGCCGGACGTCTGCCCCGCCTGCGGGGCGCCGGTGGTGGCGCGGGGCGCTCACCTGTTCTGCATGAACCGCGTCTCCTGCAAGCCCCAGGCAGTGGCGAGAATCAGCCATTTTGCCAGCCGGGACGCGATGGATATTGAAGGCCTGAGCGAAAAAACCGCGGGCCAGTGCTACGATCAGCTGGGCGTGCGGGAAGCGCCGGATCTCTATGCGCTGACGATGGAGCAGCTGTGCTCCCTGGAGGGGTTTCAGGAGAAAAAGGCCCGGAACCTGCTGAACGCGCTGGAGAAGAGCAAGTCCTGCGCCATGGACGCCTTCCTGTATTCCCTGGGCATTCCGTCGGTGGGCCGAAAGACCGCCCGGGATCTGGCGGAAACCTTCGGCACCCTCGAGGCGCTTCGGGATGCAGGCCAGGAGGAGCTGACGGCCATGCCCGATGTCGGGGAGATCGTGGCCGGCAATATTACCGAGTTTTTCAGCTTTCCTGAAAACCTGAAGATGGTGGACCGCCTGCTGTCCCTGGGTGTGCGTCCGGAGCCGGTTCAGCGTCCCCGGGGCGGCGCGCTGGAAGGCAGGACGGTGGTGATCACGGGAACGCTGCCCACCCTGAGCCGCAAGCAGGCGGAGGACCTTGTGGCCGAAAACGGCGGAAAGGCCGCCGGTTCGGTCAGCAAAAAGACGGCCTTCGTGGTTGCGGGAGAAGCGGCGGGATCGAAGCTGACCAAGGCGCAGAGCCTGGGCATCGAGGTGATCGATGAAGCGGAGTTTCTCAGGCGCATTCAGGCAGAAGCCGCGGGTTCATGACCGGCTTCCTGGCAAGGGTATCCGAATTCGGAAGGAGAGGGACCAATGTTTTCCAATATTACCAGGCTGCTCAACGGCCTGACCACCGATCCGGTGGGCACGCTGATCACGCTCCTGTACATGGCGGTCGTCATTCTGCTCAGCCTGATTCTGCATGAGTGCGCGCACGGATACGCGGCGCTTCGCTGCGGAGACCCCACGGCCCGGTGGATGGGCCGGCTGACGCTGGATCCCAGAAAGCATCTGGATCCCTATGGCACGATCTGCATGGTGATTCTCGGCGTGGGCTGGGCGCGCCCCGTGCCGGTGAATCCGCGCAATTTCAGGCATTACCGGCGGGACTATATTCTGGTCTCCCTGGCCGGCATTGCCATGAATCTCGCGCTGTGCCTGCTCAGCCTGTGCATCGCGGCGCTGCTGTGCAGGGCTCTGTGGGTGCCGGAATTTCTCAGCAGCGTCCGCGAGAGCAGCCAGGGCGCTGCCCTGCTGGACGTGTACCATTACGGCATCGCCAACGCGATTTACGGCGGCAGCTATGTCGGCTATGATCTGATGATGCAGTCCACGGCGCTGGCCTGGGTGCAGCGGCTGTTTCTGATGCTGGCGCAGACGAATCTGGGTCTGGCAATCTTCAACCTGATTCCGGTGCCCCCGCTGGACGGATACCGGTTTCTGGACGAGTTCGTCTTTCACGGAAGGCTGAGTCTGAATCCCCAGACGATGCAGATCATTCACGTGGTATTTCTGGTCATCTGTGTTTCCGGGGCTCTCAGCGGCTTCCTGACCACGCTGAACGCCGGTGCATTTTCGTTTTTCGCGCGGCTGTTCGCGCCGATCGTCTGAGAAGCGGAGAGGCGACGCATGGCATGGCAGATTAAACTCAGGGATTTTGACGGGCCGCTGGATCTGCTGCTGACGCTGGTCGGCAAGGCCCAGATCGATATTCGCGACATCTTTGTCAGCGAAATTACGGATCAGTATCTGGAGGCGGTGCGGACCGCTCCGGATCTGGATATGGATGACGCCAGCGATTTCATCCTCATGGCCTCCACGCTGATGGAGATCAAGAGCCGGGCCATGCTGCCGCGGCCCCCGGCACCGGAGGAGGGCGAGGAGGATCCGGAGGAGGCGCTGATCCGCCGCCTGGAGGAATACAAACAGTTCCGGGAAACCGCGGACCAGATGAAGTCCTTCGAGGACGCGGCCAGGCGGGTGTTTACCAAGCTGCCGGAGGAGTATCCCCTGCCGCCGCAGGAGTTTGAGCTGGTCGGACTCACGATGGAGGGGCTGACGGAGGCGCTGATGCGGATTCTGTCCCGGCGCCCCGCCGCGGAGGAAAATCCGGAGAGCAACCGCTACGCCGCGCGGAACATCCACCGGGACAGCCATACGGTGCAGGAATGCATGCTGAACCTGCTGACCCGGCTGCGGAAGAAAAAGCGGATGGATTTCGAGGAGGCGTTCTCGGAGGCACCGACCCGGGAAGAGGTCGTAACCTATTTTCTGGCGGTGCTCGAGCTGCTGAAGCTGGGCAGAATGCACGCGGAGCAGCAGGGAACCTACGGCAGGATTCAGCTGATTGCCGGCCGCGCGAAGCCGGCGGCGGAGGTGCCGGAGGAGCTTCCGGAGGGAAAGCGACGGAGGAGGCGGAAGGATGCCGATGAAGACGGATGAAGGCACCGTGAGAGGGAAAATCGAGGCCATCCTGTTTGTGTCGGGGGAGGCTGTTTCCGTCCGGCAGCTGGCCAAAGCGCTGCAGCTGGACGTGCCTGCGGTCCGCATCGCCCTGAGCGAGCTGAAGGATGAATATGACTTTCAGCAGCGGGGATTTGTGATCAAGGAATTCGGCGACTATGTGCAGCTGGCCACCCGCCCGCTGTACTCGGAGGATGTGCTGCGCCTGCTGCAGCCCGTGCAGCAGCAGAGCCTGAGCCAGGCGGCGATGGAAACCCTGGCGGTGGTCGCCTACAGGCAGCCCGTCACCCGCGCGGAAATCGAGCAGATCCGGGGCGTGAAATGCGATTACAGCCTCCAGTCCCTGATGAACAAGGGACTGGTGCAGGAGGTGGGCCGAAAGGATACGATCGGCCGCCCCATGCTTTTTGGCACCACGGATCAGTTCCTGAGCCACTTCGGCATCCGCACGCTGGAGGAGCTGCCGCCGATGCCGTCTCAGGAGGAAGCGCAGGAGGAACCGCCTGAGGAGGATCTGGTTCATTAACGGTTCAACAATCAGGAAAGGAAGGGATCCCACATGGAGGAGCAACGGAAGCCCAGAGCGAGAGAGAAGCGCGTCGTCCAGCAGGGAAAGGGCGTCGAAAAGAAGGAACAGTATACGGAGCACGCGGGCCCGGTGAGGCCGCAGGAGCGTCCGCAGAATCCCATGATGTCGGGACCCTCGGCCCAGCGCCCTGCCGGCTCTGCACGCCCGATGTCCGGGGCTTCCGGTTCCGCACGGCCGGTCCGCCCGCAGCAGAGCGCCGGACGCGTTCCGCAGCAGAATTCCCGGCCGGCACAGCCATTCCGGCCTTCACAGAGCGCGGGTTCCTCCGCGCAGCCGGGAAGACCCGCGCAGAGCTCTCCCTTTTCCGGCATGCCGGCCGCGCGTCCGCAGCAGAGCGGAAGCGGCACCCATGCCAGCCGTCCGGCGCAGACCGGCGGGGGCAGACGGATGAACGGCACCGCTTCCGGCGGAGGGACCCCGGGGGGCACCTCTCGCGGCGCGGGCATGGGCGGTGGCTGCAGCAGCAAGCTCCTGATGGTCATCGTTGCGCTGGTGGTGCTCCTGGGCGGCGGAAAGCTTAGCGGCCTTTTTGACGGCGGCAGCCTGCCGGATGCCGGCGATCTGGGGAACGTCATCACCCAGGTGGCTCAGCAGGGCACCACCCAGACGCAGCAGGGAACCTCCGGCACGCTGCCCTTCACGGGCACGGAGGCCGGTTCCTCTTCGGCGGGCACCCTGAGCAACCTGCTGAGTTCCTTCCTTTCCTCGGGGGAATCCACGCCCTATGATCTGAGCGGCAGCGCGCTGTCCTCCCTTTTCGGAGGGGCGACGGGAACCCAGCAGGCTTCCGTTCCGGTCTCCCAGACCTCCGGCACCTCCTCCGCGCTGAATGAAGCGGTGTCCAGCCAGGCCCGGGAAAAGTTCACCCGGATTCTGGGCGGAAAGAAGGATACGGTCACCATTCTGGTCTATCTGTGCGGCACGGATCTGGAAAGCCAGAACGGCATGGGTACGGCGGATCTGAAGGAGATGGCCAAGGCGAAGCTCAGCGATCAGGTGAATCTGATCGTCTTTACGGGTGGCTGCCGGAGGTGGCGGAACAATGTCGTCAGCAGTACGGTCAATCAGATTTATCAGATCCGTGACGGAGCGCTGTACTGTCTGGAGGAGGACATGGGCCGCGATACCATGACGAATCCGGACACCCTGACCCGCTTCATCCGCTATGGCGCGGAGCATTTCCCGGCCAACCGGATGGAGCTCATCCTGTGGGATCACGGCGGCGGATCGGTTTCGGGCTATGGCTACGATGAAAAGAACGGCCGCAGCTCCATGACGCTGGCGGGCATCAACACGGCGCTCAAAAACGCCGGGGTGAAGTTTGATTTCGTGGGCTTCGACGCCTGCCTGATGGCGACGGTGGAAAACGGAATCATGCTCAGCCAGTACGCGGACTATATGATTGCCAGCGAGGAAACGGAGCCCGGCGTCGGCTGGTATTATACGAACTGGCTGAACCGGCTGAGCGACAACGTCAGCATGCCCACGATTCAGGTGGGACAGCTGATCGCCGATGACTTCGTGAACGTCTGCGCACAGCAGTGCCGCGGCCAGGGAACCACGCTGTCCGTGGTGGATCTGGCTGAACTGCAGGCTACGGTGCCCAAGGAGCTGAAGGAATTCAGCGTGGAAACCAATGAGCTGATTCAGAACAAGGAATACAAGACGATTTCCACCGCCCGCAGCAGGACGCGGGAGTTTGCTCAGAGCACCCGGATCGATCAGATCGATCTCATTCATTTTGCCACCAATATCGGTTCCCGGGAAAGCAGGGATCTGGCGGAGGCGCTGCGGAGCGCGGTCAAGTATAACCGGACCGGCGGGGGCATCACCAACGCCTACGGCCTGAGCATCTATTTCCCCTACAAGCGCGCGGGAAAGGTCAGCCAGATGGTTTCCACCTATCAGGCCATCGGCATGGACGAGGAATATACCCGCTGCATTCAGGAGTTTGCCAGCCTGGAGCTCAGCGGTCAGTACGCGGCGGGCACGCCGGCCAGCAGCTTCCTGGGCGGCAGCTTTGGAGGAAGCTTCGGCGGCAGCGGCGGCGACCAGACGATCGCCCTTCCCGGGCTGATGAACAGCCTCCTGGGGGGCTCCTCCTCGGGTGGCAGCCTGGGCGGAAGTCTCGGCGGCGCGGATGAGCTGACGGATCTGCTGGGCGGCCTCTTCGGCGGGGGCTCCTCCTCCGGCGGACTGATGGATCTTTTTGCCGGCAGAAGCATGAACGCCGAAAAGGCAGCCGCCTACATCGCGGAGAACCGCTTCGATCCGACGCAGCTGGTCTGGGTCAACGGACGCATCTCCCTTTCCCAGGATCAGTGGAGCCTGATCCGCGATGTGAGGAAGTGCGTATACGCGGATGATGGGCAGGGCTTCATCGAGCTGGGCGAGGACAACGATTTTGAAACAGAGGGTAACGACCTGCTGGCCAGCTTCGACGGCACCTGGCTGTCCATCGACGGTCAGCCTGTGGCCTATTATTATCTGGACACGGAGGAGGACGGGGAGAACTACCGCATCACCGGCTACGTTCCGGCCCTGCTCAACGGCACGCATGTCAATCTTCTGCTGTGCTTTGATCAGGATCAGCCCTACGGCTACATCGCCGGCGCGCAGAAGGTTTATGACGCGGCGGAGACGGAGACGCTGGCCAAGCAGATGATTCAGGTCGGCAGGGGCGATACCCTGCAGTTCCTCTGCGACTATTATGACTATCAGGGGAACTATCAGAGCAGCTATACTCTGGGGGATCCGATCGTCCTCGGAACGGAGACGGAGATCGCCAACACGCCGATCGGCAATCTGCGCTGCAAGGTCAATTACTGCCTGACCGACATCTATCAGCAGCCCTACTGGACGCCGGAAATTCCCTGAATCCAGAGTACGGACAAAGAACAGAGAACGGATTGAACTGTCTGTTTTTTCGTGTTATGTTGTGAGAGGTTTCCCAATATATGTAAGGAGGATTTCACGGGTATGAAAAAATGGCTTGCGGCGGTTCTGGCACTGGTGATGCTGCTGTCGGCTTCCCTGGCAATGGCAGAGGGAGATAAGCTTTCCGAAATACAGGCGCGGGGGCAGCTGATCATTGCCACCGAAGGCAACTGGTCTCCCTGGACCTATCATGATGAGAATGACCAGCTGACCGGCTTTGATATCGAAATCGGGCGGCTGATCGCGGAAGGGCTGGGCGTGACGCCTGAATATAAGGAAGCGGAATGGAGCGCCATCCTGGCGGGCGTGGATTCCGGCGTGTTTGACATCGCCTGCAACGGCGTGGACTATACCGAGGAGCGGGCGGAAAAGTATGCCTTCACCGATCCCTATGTGTACACGGAAATCGTGCTGGTGGTGTCCAAGGATAACACGGACATTCATTCCTTCGCGGATCTGGCGGGCCGGAAGACCTCGAATTCTCCGAACTCCACCTATGCTCAGCGGGCTGAACAGCTCGGCGCGGAGGTGACCTATGCGGAGAGCCTGTATGACACCATTCAGCTGGTGCTTTCCGGGCGGGTGGATGCGACCATCAACGCGAAGGGCTCCGTGGAGGACTTCCTCAGCGAGCATCCGGACGCGAATATTCAGATTGTCGAAACCATTCCGGGCGATCCGGTGGTATTCCCCGTTCAGAAGGGTGAGGGCACGGATACCCTGGTGGCCGCGATCAACGAAATTCTGGCCAAAGCCCGGGAGGACGGCACCCTGTCTGCGCTGTCCATCAAGTATTTCAATCAGGATCTGACCACGCCCCAATAAGGGAC
>ODAJ011962673.1_pt1 | contig 23079 bp, 35 predicted proteins | sample 1539241 | NCBI WGS metagenome assembly ODAJ01 (sample SAMN02144231, study PRJEB22623) | gut metagenome | biome: sheep rumen | host: Ovis aries | place: New Zealand | reverse complement strand
AGACGTGTGTATAATGAATCTTTCTATGAATATTCTAATGGAGTAAATGATATAGATGTTGATTTTGATGAATGTATTATATGTAACCGAGCTGTAGAAAGATTCAAGTATTATAAAAATACTGAGTATTATGATCTTGGGCTTAAGGTTACCCATCCTAAGAGTGTAAGAAACTATGGGCATAGATATAATAAATTCTATAAGGATGCTAGAATAGTTATATATGCCGATAAAGGATTAGTTCCCAAGATACAGCTATCATCATATACATATGATTTTGAGTTTAAGCTTAATAAGATTGGGCATAAGCTTGTCCCATATGCTTATCCTAAAGAAGTATCATCAAAGACTTCAAGAAATAATACATTTGGTATAACACTAGGTGGCAAACACATTTATGATAAAGATAATTCATCAATTTATCCGTCACCAATATTCACATATGATCCTGCATTAACAATGCAGAATTTAAATAAAAGGAGAAAATAAATATGGAAAAAACAATTATCACAACAATCCCAGACAATCTGCCTATCATAAAGGCACAGGAGAATCTTTTTAAGTTTCTTACAAATCAGGCTACAAATAGATTCTTCATCAACAAGAAATTCAATTACACTAATGAGAACATTGATTGTTGCTTAAACAACAATAAAGATTCTCATTTCCTTCATGCTACTAACTTACTCTTTCATGTTGTATTCAACAAGAAAGTTCATTTAAGAACTATCGATAATGAGTTAGTACGTGTAGGATTAGATAGAGGTATCTACTATCGTAAGTTAGATCCTGTTACATATGCAGTAGGATTTATCTATGAGATAAATGAGACTGATACTAAGTCTGATACTCCTAATGTAGTTCCTATTGTGTATAATAATCTTTTCATTATAGGATTGAATGCTTCTAACTACATGAATGAATTTACAAATAAATTCATCAATACTGCAATGGTATTAAGAAACAAGATTGATATTATTGAGAAGAGATTATCTGCTAAAGATAGAGAGAAGGAAATTATTAATGATGAATTCTCTACTATTGAAATTGGTAGAAATACGGTAAAGTGTAAGTCATTCTCTGATATCATTATGCCTCAGGAAGAGAAAGATCTTATTAAGGCTAAGGTAAGAAACTTCATTGTCAATAAGGACTCTTATACTAAGCACAATATAAAATACAAACTCGGAATCATTTTCTATGGTGAGCCAGGTACTGGAAAGACCACTATGATTCATTCACTGTGTTCTTTTATTAAAGACACTATTTTAGCAGAAGAGAATGCTATTCTCGATGGTATTATAGAGTGCGATGGCATTAAGAAGAGTAGTGATGATAAAGAAGATGATTATGGTGATAGATATAGAGATGGTAAATCTAATCACTATAATATTAAGATAATCGAGGAATTCGACACCTACTTCGAAGATAGTGCTACTGACGACTCCAAAGATGGAAGTTTTAAGTACAACCGTGGTGCAACAAAGAAAGATGTAGTAAGTTTCATCGATAACTGCACAGACGGTACCATCATAATCGCTTCTACAAACCATTTAGACAGAATTAAGGAATTTGATACTGCATTAGTAAGACCAGGAAGATTTGATATCTTCGTTGAGATGAAGCCTTTCGAGAAGGAAGATGCTATCAAGTTTGCTGAGTGGTTTAACCTTGATGATAAGACTTGGTTGGATGATTTGGAGTATCCTATCATGCCTTCTGAGTTAGAGATTATGATTCATAGTAAGCTGTATGAGTCTATCTCTAAGAATCTCTATGATAATAATGAAAAAGAGGCTGACATTAAGGAATTAGTAGAAGAGGCAAAAGAAGTTGTAGAGGTTTAATTAGTGCAACTAGTATCCCATGGAATTATCCATGGGATACATTATCTATTTATTTTTTTATTAATACAATTACTTTAATATAATTTTTATATTATTTGGGGGAGTGTATAATAATTATGGTTAGAGTTATTAAATCTGGATCATTAAAATCATTTGTTTGTAAGTGTCAATATTGCGGTTGTGAATTCTCTTATAATGAGAAGGATATTACATATGCTACCGATAAAACCAAAACTATGGATGGTAAGCGTAACTTTACATCTATTAAGTGTCCTGAGTGCTATAATGATATTATCCTACTTTAATATAAAATAATAAAGAAAGGACAATACTCCAATGGGGCATTATATGATTGAACATCTAGAGATGGTTGATAAACTACCCAAAATAGGTGTTAAGAATACAGGGTACTGTATTAAAGATAATATAAATAACCAGGTTAGACTATATTTATATGAAGACAATCACTATATAGATATTGCCACAATGGAAATATGTACTTGGAAGGATAGTAATAATGGTAATAGCTAAATGTGATTTTTGTTGTGCAGATGGTAAAGAAAATAAAGATATGTTAATGAAAACGATTAATAGATATATTCATGATTATCATGGCGATATTAGTATAAATATCCATAATAAAAATGGCTGGATAGATATAAATATGGAGGTAAACGATGGTCACAATAATTAAACCAGGAACTAAGAAAATAGCCAAATGCAACAGGTGTGGTTGTGAATTTTCTTATGAAGATGAAGATAAGAAAATTCATCTTCATAAGACATATGTTCCATGCCCACAGTGTAATGAGGAATATATAATAGAACAAACAAGAAATCTAGAAAGTAGTGATTTTAATATAAAATCAGATGGCAATACATTAATTGTAGAGCCAAATTGTGGCTTTTATAAGAATGATGATGTGCCAAGAACTGTTATTATGAATGGTAAAGAAGTTCCAGTAGTGGGTGTATAAAGGAGATTTAGTTGTCATGGAAGATATAAAAGATAAAGTCGATGTAGTTATAGAAGATAATAATGAAATAAAGAATGAAGTTTATAAATGTGTAAAAGATAATGTTAGTGAATTTGTCGATACATATTTTAAAAAGAATAATGTTAATGCTTATAAATTAGAAGATGCTATAAGGACAGAAATTAATCGTAATATTAAATCTACTGGATTTGATATTACAGAACATTCCAATTTAGATGCAATGATAAGAGATTCCATAAAAGAGAATACAGAAAAGTATGTATCCGAATTAGTAAGAGGAGAAGTTTATAATATTCTTAAGTCTGGTGAATTAAGAGAAGTTGTAAAAGAAACTATAAAGAGTACATTACCCGAAATTATTTACAGTAATCTATCTAATAGCGTTAATGCAGAGATATCAAATAATCTTTATAATCAGAAAAATAATGCTATTAAAGAGATAACTGATATTATAAGTGATAAAATAAAAATATAATTATTATTTCCAATCTAGAGATATCTTCTCTAGATTGGAATAAACTCCTTTTCAATAAGATATTATAATAGTGAGAATAAATGGGTAAATATTCTTTATATTTTATTGCAAACAGGAGGAAATAAATAATGGAGGTATTTAAAACTAAACTTAAAAAAGAGGATATTATAAAAATCCTTAAAGAAGAAATGGGATCTTTTGATCCTAAAGAATATGTAGTAGTTTATAAAGCAAGTCTTGTATTAAGAGGATTAATTTCTGAATGTAATGATATTGATATAGAAATATCAAAATCAATTTCAGATGAATTTGATTCAATAATTCCTTTTACTATAGCTCCCTCTGGTGATTATAGATACCAATTGGGTGAGAGATTGGAAGCTTTCTATTCTGGCGGTGAAAGGCATGTTAAACAAACCGAAATGGTAGAAGGTTTTCAGTGTATTGAGTTGAATGAATGTATCGAAACCTATAGGAAGAGAAATCGCCCTAAAGATATAGTAACGATTCAAATGGTAGAAGAATCATTAAGCAGGAAGAATATGAATATGGTGCAATATTCAAAAATTATTAAAAATTATGATGACAGTGTTGTAGAGCATATACTCTTAAACATTCACACTGAGACCGAAGATTATTTCATCGGGTATGATGGAATGTCAATCAACGTATACAACATAAAGGATGCAAAATATAATTTATTATTCTCCCCTTATGATTCTATGTCTTATCAGGCAGAACCATATATGTCCGTTATTGGTCCTATTAGTGGTATGAATACATTTGAGTTTGCTTTAAATGCTATATTTAAAGCAATTAGATGGATAGACTATCAAGATAGGACTAACAATGTTGAATTGGGTGTATCTGATAGTACATTAGAAAGGTTTCTAGAGTTATCTATCTACCATTATTTTAAGGCAGATAATCTCATAAATATGGAAAAGTTTAATGAAATAAATTATGAGATCTCTAAAGACTATAATGTATTAGATTATGGTGGATCTATTACATATAAAGCTACAGAAACAAATGAGGAGGATAAATAAATGAAAATTAATAAGACTGCACTTAAGGCAATTAAAGATACACATGAAAAAATGAATAATATTATTACAAATGAATATAATTCTGGAGTTCTTGAAAATATTGAAGATGAGATATTGAAAGCTTCAGAATTATGTGATAACCTTAATATTGAAGTGTCTGATGATGAGATTACTCTCATTAGATTTTTGGTTGGACATGCCATGTACAGAGGATTTCATGAATCATTATCTACAAATACAGCAACTGATAATGTGGAGAAAGTGGAGTAAGAAATGATAACAATACATGATAAAGAAAAACTAGATATTGAATTAAGAGCTAGATTAGAAGAAGAAATAGATTCTTCTATAAAGACTAATCATGGTGATATGGGATATGAAAAAGCAATAATAATGTGTAATTATCCACGCCATTATGGAGACAATACAATTAGAACTGTATTAGAGAAATATATGGTAGAAGGTGGCTGGAAGTTTGTATACTATCGTAAATCAAGATATTCTGAGTGGTCACCAGTAAATGGAGAATCTATAGATATATTATTTTCTGAAAATCCTTTATATTATTATGATTCTCAAAATAAGAATGAATCAAATAAAGTCTTTAGTTATATTAAAGGATATCATTTCTTGTGTAAAAATGATACTGATGAATGGTATAAAGGAACTTTAAAATCTTTTGATATCTACAAGAATATATTGATAGATAGTGGAGTAATAAAGATATGAAAAAGTTAATATATATAAATAGACTTCTTTTAGTTATAATTTTAGGTATGCTTATAGGTTTGGTTATTAGTGCTTGTAATAGACAGGTATTAGACTTGAACTTTAGTTTTAAGTATGCTCAGATTAAAGATGCGGGCACAATTGAGATTACATCATGGAGGGATTATGATAATTCTGACATGATACAAGTAACGGGTAAAGATGGATGTGTCTATCTTACCCATTCTAGTAATGTGATTTTGAAGAGTAAATAAGGAGATGGGTTTATCCCAACTCCTTTTCTTATAAAAGGAGAATGATAATGGGTGATTTTAAATCTAATGAATCAGAAAGTAATATCACTAATGTATTAGATGAACTTATTATTTCTAGATTCTGTGAATATAAAATCGAGATATCTCAATCAGATGCTTTACAGTTAGCGGACTTATATATTAGAGGCGCCGGGTTATATGATATCATCGATGATAATGGAAAAAGAATAGATTATCGATTATATGTACTACAAGTATCTTTATCTCTTAGAACTCATTTTGCAATTTGTTCGAAAGATGATATTATGTTTAATGATAGTCTAATTACGCGTATTCAAACAGACATGTTATACTATTATGATAATCTAGACTATTGTACAGTAGATAGATCTATTATAGAGAATAATATTATTCCAATATTAATAATAATTCCAGATTTTATCAATTCTTGTCGTGCAGCATTATATCATAAATTTTTAGATAATCCTGATTTATATAAGCATACATACTTCTTCATAGGAGATGATAGCCATCCATGTTCTTTAGCTCTATCAATAAGAAGAATAAATAAAGATATTGAAGATGATTATATTTTAACTATAGTATCTAATGCTACATCTATGATAGAATCAGATAAAATTACCTTACTAGATTATAGCTTCAAACCAGAGTATAGAGATATAATAGATAATATGGATGGAGATTCTATTTCTAGTTATTATAAAAGATATACATATAAAATAAATCTTAATAATGAGGAGGCATAATGGATATACAAGATAGATATGGCGGAAAAGGAGTTTTATCTAAAATAATATCTAATAAAGATGATAAAGATAAGGATATTAAAGATATAAAACCTATGGTTGATCCATTGCATTTGGATGATACCGCTAATGCAATGTGGTCAGGAAAATACTATGATGAAGATTAAATAAAGAGATGGGTTTATTCCATCTCTTTTTCTTAAAAGGAGGAGGAAATATAAAGATATGGAATATATAATAAAAGATGACCATATGCTTGAATTATCAAAATTATTGCGTAAGATTAGAGAAAATAAGAATTATTCGCAAAAAGAAATAGCAGCAAAGATTGGTATAACTCAGCAAATGGTTTCTAAGATTGAAAATTGTAAAGGAAATCCATCACTAAAATCGTTTTTAAAATATTGTGATGGAATTGGAATAGATATACTTAGTTTGATTAAAGAAAAGTATACATTCATAGATTTATAGAGGAGATGTGTCAATGAATAATAATGTTAAACCTGATGCCATTGCTGATAAAATAACAGAACTTAAATCATTAGTCAATGATATGGAAAATACTAAAGAATTATATGTAAAGGCTTTCATAAATGAATTAGATTCTATAATTAAAGTATTGGAAACTAAAGTAAGAGAAGATGATAGACCTTATGCTAATAATCCTATTTTGAAAAAATTATTAAATAATCCAATAGAATTAGCCGATACTTTTAGAGAAATTATGAATTTTGCAACTAATTATGGCGAGAAAAATCTTGCAGTCCAGTCATTAATTGACAAAAATAATTTACGCTTAGATCAAGGGTATTTTAATGTAGGAAAAGAATCATATATATATAAAATTCAAATACTTGATCTTTTTATACCTATATGTATTACTTTCAATTACAATAGTGGAGTAATAGAATACAAATTCAATATGGATAAAGTTCCAGATAGATTCTTTAAAGTAACTTCTGATTTTATATACTACTACTTGGATAAGATAAAGAATACTGATGCTGAATCTATAGATAACGAACGTGCAAGAAACGAATTTATAGTTCGTACTTCTATGATGGGATGTACAAATAGGAGATAAAAATAATATGAAGACATATAATTTTGAGAGTATTATAAAAGAATTACGTACTCCAGATGAGTATATACAAAATTCTATAGAGAATTCTCTCATACCACCTGATGTAGTATTAACTTGTGGTTTCGATGCTGTTCAGAGATATTTATATGCAATAAGAAATCATAATGCTACAAAAGTAATGTCATTTTCTATTCGAAATGGTGTTATCATACATGCATATATGAGATATAACCATAGCACTGAGTCATATGAATATGGCTGGGGAATAGATGAATATAATCTGGCTAATGATCCTTATAATGATAAAGTAATTAATATTAGATCTCATAAGATGACAAGAGCGCAAGCAGAAACATTTAGATACTGTTTCTGTTCATCTACAGAAGATATCTTTAGAAAACAGTATGATTTAAGAATGACAAATAGTGCTCGTAAATATGAGTACTATAGAATAGAAAATATATTCACTGATATTCTTTATGCTATTAGGATATGGTTGATAGAGCATGCTCAAAGTACAGATTGCATTAAGGTTGAATTAAAAGATGTATTTAAAATGACATGTAGAAGAGGTATTCATAATGAACCTATACTTAGTATTAAAGTAAATAATCAAATATCTAAATAAAAATAAAGGGAGACGTCTCCCTTTATTTTTTCTTACTATTTGACGCATTAACATGGCATAGAATTCACAATAATGCTGCAATCGGTAAACAAAAAAAAATAGAATTGCCTTCAAATTGGACATGTATTAGATATGTAACAACATTTAGAGATCCATCAGATAATACTAATGATGTAAATATATGCGGCAATATTTATAAAGATTCATTAGATAATAGTAGAAGTGCAAATATTATATTTGGTTGTGGTGGATATATTAATAGCAATATATCATATATGACAGGATTTACAATAATCAATAATACAAATCCTAATACTATAAATTTAAGATATTTTTATGAAAATGGTTCTCAAATATCAAATCAAAATCTTTTCTCACGATATTATGCATTAACTAGTCAAATAGTTATATAAAATGACGCATTACATATATTTGGAGATTTAACAATAGTGGGGTTTAGTATCCAAAGTTCTAATAATTTAGTAGCTATAGATTTTCATATATCAGTTAATATTTGTTATTCAATAATATTTTATACTACTACTAATTCGACTTATCGTATTGAATGTGTATATATTGATTATGCAAATCCTGAAAATACTCATCAATGCTGGGTTATTTGACGCTAAGGAATCGTACTGTTTTCAAGTTACTAAAGAAAAAGTAAAAATAGGAAATGTTGGTCGTGGATTTTTTATTGCATGTATACGGAATTCTATGAATGGTTCTTATTTTGCTGGAATATATGGACACTCTGTGTATACTAATATTTTAGAAACTATGCCATCTTCTGTAATAATTACATCATCTTCAGCCAATACTCTTCTTTTTGAATCTACTAATGCTGGTGGATTGATTGTATATACTTTTGGTAATGCTACATTTGTAGATAGAGATGTATCTTAACTCTTATGGAATACCCTAGGGTATTCCATTCATTTTTCAAATACATACATTCTCCCATTAAAAACATTTCTATAATATTATTAATATTATATAATTTATTAACTCTAAAGGAGGTACAATTAATGTATCATCTCTTACAAGAGGGAATAGTTGATGATATTACTAGTGTCGGTAAACTCATTATAGCAGCAAGAGATGGATTCTCTCAGGGCTATACTGATACCTTACCGAATGGTACTAATAAGAATTCATTAAGAACTTATTCCTATTCATCTGCTGCTAAAGCGGCATCAAACCTTATATGCGTATTTCCTGTGCTGACAAGCAGAACTGTAAGTGCAGATACGGCTCAAAAGATTTCTAAATTTATTGAGCAAAAAGGTTGTATTATTCTTCAGATGGCATTACAAGCAGCCAATATTAGTAATGCTAAAAATGGTATTGATTACTTGAGAAATTTCCATCAGAATCTTAATATTGGTGGAGATGGTGTAAGCGCTTTAACCAAGACTTTAAATGCTTGGGTAGATGGTCTCGATGACACTAGAGTAGAGACTGAAAGAGATAATGAAAGACGTAATGGCGGAGCTTATACTACTACTGGAAATTATAGATTCAGAGAGTCTGCTGTAACTTCACTGATTAAAGAGGATTTAAACTCTAGAAAAGAAGTAGATGACTCTGCTGTATATGAAAGCGATGATAGTATTCATATTACTCCTGCACAGATGAATGCTCTGTTAAAAGAGTTTGCTGATGCAGAGAAGTATGTAGTCTATGATACTAAATTAAATCCTGTTAGTATTGATGATTATTATGTAAATGAAAATGCTTATGATACTTATCATGTAGATATTAAGAGATATGATACTCTTAATGAAGCTCCTAATCCAAGAGTATATCGTTCGGCTATAAGTAAGGCAATTCGTGATAAGAATAAAGCCGAGCAAGAAAGAAAAGATGCTATATCAGAAAGAGATAAAGCTATAGAAGAAAAAAGAAATGCTGCAGATTTAGCATCAACATCAAAGAGATTGGCTCACAAGTATGAAAAAGAAGCCAAAGATGCTGAAGCTAGAGCAAAAACAGCTAATAAAAATGCTAATGATGCAGAGAAAAATGCTAGAAATGCTGAGGCATTAGCTCAGGAAGAACTTGATAAGGCTATTGCTAGACGTGATGAAAAGTATAGACGTGAAGATGAAAGATATAAGCGTGAAGTAGAGAAATATAATACTGAAAAAGAACGTCAGACTATCCAGTGGAAACAGCAACAGAGAGATCGTCTTAATCAGACTGTAAGAAAAACCTCTTTTGAGATTATGAAGGATCAGGATATTAAGAAGATGAATAATGCTGTACCTTCACTTCTTATTGTTCGTTTCTATTCTGACTCTAAGGCTACTGTAGCTACAGAATTTATTATTGGTGTAAAGTCTAAGGTTGTTCCTTGTAATTCAGATGAAATTCTTAGAAGAATTGCTAATAATAATAAAGATGGTAGATTTATGGTTAATCTCCTTCGTACCGTATCTGGAGAAATGAAGAAATCTGATTTTCTCTTTGGTATTTCTCGTACTCAGGAAGATTTAATGTCTATTAATAAGAAAGGCTCTCATGGTGATACTTGGGCTTTATTGCAGTCTAGAGCATTAGCTGCTAAACAGGCTGTTAAACAGGGTAGAGTAAATGACTTCTCTGCTATTACAACTGTAGTAATTTCACAGGCTGATGCAGATGATTTATTTAAAGAAGAGAATATTGATATTACTGATCCTAAGGTTGCAGTAAGATTTATGCAGTCTTATAATCTTTTAGGATTTATTATTGTAGATGATGCTACAGAGTCTGTAAAGATGCTCTTTGATGATGGAGATAATTATTTTGAAGAGTTATCTTATATGATGCTTGATAGAGAAACTGATGATAAGAACTATAAGAAACTTATTAATCTTATAGCTTCTTCTAGATAATATAGGAGGGATTATTTACATGATTACAGATATGGAATATTATCAGATAATTAGTGAGTACTATGATCTCTCTGATTATCATACTAAGAGAAAGTTAATCTTCTGTAATGAAGCAGAAAAGATGACTACTATCGAGAAGATAGTAGGGAAGATCTATGGACATATTAAGAGTAATTGTACTGGAATAGACTTTGGTACTATCCCTAATTCTAAGGGTATAATTACTAAGGTAGATAATTACCAGAATATTATTGATTGCTTAAATTCTGTAAAAGCTTTAGCAATAGAGTATCATGAAGATACTAAGTTAGTAGATAATTTATTGACTACAGCAGATAATATACAGAAGAGAGAAAGATTATTTAATAAGGCATTTGCTCTTAATATAGATTTACCAATGATGATCTATAATATTTCAGTAATGAGTGTTGTAGCAGGAACTTCATTATTGATATCTACTTCTGTAGAATTCGTAAAGAATGGACATGATTCTTTCCAGATGTCATTTGATAGAGCATCTTATAAGAAGTCTAAAGATCATGTGTTATATCAATACTCAGAGCAGTTCAATAGAGAATGTGCTAGGGGTAGTATAGATAAGGTATTAGATCTTTCTATAAAGAATAATATGACTTCTTCTAACATGAAGAATATCTATCAAGAAGGTGTTATGCATGAAGATCTCTATAATGATGGATATCAGATTGGTGCATTTGCTGGAATGGCTAAGGGTATATGGAATCTCATTACAGGATTCTTCGGAATGATTGGTTCATTATTCGGTATTATAAGACTTTCCATTTATTACTTCTTAAGAATGAGAATGAAATTGTCTGATTGGTTTGCTGCACAAGCAGAATATTTACAAATAAATGCTAACAATATTAAATACCGTGAAGGTGATGAATCTACTAAGAAAGCTATTTACCAGAGACAAATGAAGATGGTAGATAATTTCAAGAAGCTTTCCAATATGATTGCTCTTAAAGATTCTAAAGCTCAGAAAGAGTCTAAAGAAGATGAGAGACAATATAAGACTAAGCACAAATATGAGGATGATGACCAAGATAATCGTACCAATAATGATAACGATAATGACAATGGATCATCCGATGGTGGCTTATTTTAACCATTTCACTTATATATAAAATAAAATATATTATTTAAGAGCTCAAAATAATATATTTTATCTACTTTATGAAAGGAGAATATTATTCTTTTAAGAATAATTCTATAAACTGATATGAAGTTCGATGAGTATATGTTTTTAAAAGAAGATTTTGATCATGCTCCAGAGAGTAAGAACTTTGGAGATCCTACTCCTACATCAAAGAAAACTTCTACTGATCCTGCATTAAAAGCTTCTGATAATAAGACTGCTTTAAACAATATTAAAGAAGCTTGTGAATATATAATCCATATGATAGAATCATGCGAATTTGGGGAGGATAAATTAGACAAACCAGATTCTGAAGGATTTGCAACTGCAGTAAATGCAATTAAGAAGTTTGCTGATGCTGGTGATGGAAAGAACTTTAGTATTCCTGATGTAAGTACTAAGTTTGACTTTAATAATGATGATGAAGTTAAGGTTAATGAGTCAGCATTATTAGAAGAAGAGTTATGCAATGCAGGTGATGAGGATGATGAGTTCTTAACCATTAAGAATGGTATAGATACTAATACTATTCCTGCACATAATTTAGAGAAAGATCAGTATACTAAGAGTGAAGAAATCTCTAAAGATATGTTTGACAATTCCAATAATGGTTGGGATAATGTTGAAGATGATCCAGATGATTTTGACACTAACTGGGATATCTAATTAACTTTAAAATAAATATGATTTCATGTATATATTTCTTTATATATTGAAATATTTGATCAATTATTAAAATAATAAAGGAGTTTAAAATTATGATTACTGTAATCAACAATTTTAACGAGAGCACAGAGATGTACGAAGGTATGTCACTTGCAGATGCATCTGCACAGTTTATGCTCGAAGCTAATCAGCTCGTTAACGATTTCATGATGGATCTCCTCATGACAGAGCACCAGTATCTGTTCGACCATGGTGAGCAGCTTGACTGGACTCAGGAGGCAGCTGATGGCGGTCTTGGTTTTGCAGATAAGGTTGGTAATCTTGTAAATAATGCTAAGAATCTTTTCCTTAAGATCGTTAATAATATTATCGCATTTGTTCAGGAGAAGACATCTCAGGTTATCAACTGGTTTAAGAAGATCGGTCTTACAAAGTCAAATATTAGATCTGCATTCACAAAGAATGGAAATGAAGATGTTGAAGTAATAGATGCTATTGTGAATTATGATAGCTTTATTAATTCCGTTGAAGCTTCTTATACAGCTGCATTTGCTTCTTCATCTAATATAGAATCTAAGGATGATGATAAGATGATCACATCTGCTGGTGAATTTCTTGAGCATTTTGATAAGTCTTTTAATGAGCGTTCAGTGAAGGCTTCTCAGGTTCCTGTAGATAATGTCATTTCTATTATCTTTAATTCTGATAAGATTGTTAAGTCAGCTAAGAAGGCTTATAAGAAGGCTACAGATTCCCTTGAGCAGGCTAAGAGGAAGGTTGCTTCTAAGAAGACAATGGATGCTTCTGATATCAAGGATAAGCTTGAGAAGCTTAGAGCGGGTGTTCTTAACAATACTTATGTAATGAGAGATCTTGTTAAGATCTATGGAAACCTTGTAAGAGAAGCTATTAATGTAGCTAAGGATCTTGTTAAGGTTCAGAAAGACAAGGATAAAGACGACAAGAAGAAAGAGAATGAAAATACTGCTAAGGAAGAGCCAAAGAATGAGGCACCTGCTAAGGAGACTACCGAGAAGATTAATGGTAAGGATGTTAAGGTGGTATCAAAGGGTAAGAGTTCTTCTAATCCATCACAGACAGATGTAGAAAATGAGTCTGCTGATCTTGATTTAGCGGTAGATTATCTTCAGGGATGTCTTGAGGGAACATATGAGATTGATAATGAGCTTCTTGAAGCTTGTGTAGAAGTAGTTAACGAGAATACTGATACACTTACTGTAGATGACTATAATACAGTAATGGAGTCTGTAGAGAAGTTACAGGAGTCTATAAAGGCAAACAAGTTTGCTGGTTTAAGAAAGTTCCTTAATGAGGATTGATTAATAATTTAATTATTAATTTCCCCAAGGGTTAACCCTTGGGGATTTTTTATAAGTTAACTTTTTAATAATCAATATTTTAAACTCTTATTTATTTATATTATAAAGGAGATATGACATGTCATTATTTTTAGTAGAAAACAATGCACCAGAACCAGAAAATGTAGTTAATGAATCTGGTGGTGCACATCAGAAATATTTGAAGATTGAAAAAGCTAAAGAGCTTAAAGCTAAGAAAAATATTAAAAAACTGAAAGATCTTAAAGATAAGCCTGCATCTAAAGACTATGGAATTAAAGGGTACATAGATGGAATGCTATCTCGTGCTGAAAACGATTATAATAAGAAAAAGGGGCATTATGAAGAAATAGATAGATGGCGAGATAGAATAAAGAAATCAAGAAAAGGTGATAAAGGTGATTATATGTTTAATCCAATAACTAATCTTAAGTCTAAACTTGGAGCAGGATCATATAATATTCCTAAAAAGAGAGATGAAGGTATATATAAAGATCTTAATGATATTAAAAAGCATGAGTCTGTTGATTTAGCATTTGAATATCTTAATGGATGTCTTAAAGGATTATGTGAAATAGATGAAGAACTTCTTGAAGCTTGTGTAAATATCATTAATGAGAATACTGATACTCTTACTGTAGATGGTTATAATGCTATAATGGAATCTGTAGAGTATCTATATGAAGCAAATATTGAAAGACTTTCTAAGCAATTGGATAAACTTAATACTAAGCATACCACTAATCTTGAAAAACTTAAAACTAAAAAGAACAGTGAAAAGAGAATAGCTAATGCTACAGATAAATATAATAAAAAGAAATCTAAACTTGAAGATTCATTAAAGAGAGCAAAAGCTGAGAAGGCTTCTGATGAGATTATTCGCAAATATAAGTCAGAAGTTAGAGATCCAGATGATATCAAAGCTGAATATGAAGAGCTTAAGAAACGTGCTAGAGCACATGATGAAAGAATGGCTAATTTTGCCAAAGAGGATGCGGAATATCAGAAGAAGATAGCAGAAGAAATGAGAAAACTCACTGAAAAGAATAAGGATTTTACATCTAGATTTAAAAAGTAATTAAAAATATTTGGGATACCTATAAGGTATCCCAAATTTATATTATTCATCTAAGCAATCTATAATAAAATTGGAAGCTTCTGTAAAGAGGTCAAGATTAAAATCATCAATAGAACCTTCTAAACATCCTACTACATATTCTGATGCTAAATCAAAAGCTTCAAGTCTTTTAATATCTTGAAGTCTTTTATACAAACCAGGTTCTTTTCTTTCTTCTTTAGACTTTGAAGAGGATCCAACACCTAATCTCTTTTTAAGATATTGAACATCATGCCTATCATCATATTTACTATCAGGATTTCCCTTTTTAGATTTCTTAATATCATTCAATACAGCAGGAGCTAATGAATTATTTAATCTATCTTCAAGTTTTCCAATATTATCTTTTACATATTTATTAGCTCTTGGACCATTATCATCATTCAACATCTTAAGAGCAAATAATTTTTTAAAATCCTTATTACGCTGCTTTACCATATTTTCTGCATATTTCTTGTGAGCTCCGCCAGACTCATTAAGAGTCTCATTGTTTTCTACTAAAAATAATGACATAACATATCTCCTTTATATCTAAGAGTTTAAAATATTGATTATAAGGAAGTTGTTTTTTTTTTGATCATTTGAAATTCCCATGGAATTAACCATGGGAATATATTTATCTATCATTCTTATCACCAAATTTATTATTAGTATTGGTATCTTTTTCATCTGGATTATCTATAACACCCTTATTTATAGCAGCTGTAACATATTCATTTGTCATATCACTGCTAAGTTTATCTACCTTATCATATATTCTCTCAGGCTTAAATCCTTTTACTTTACCCTGATATAGTTTGAAATACTTCTTATCACCATTCCATCTTAAATCAGATGGCTTTGTCATATTAGACGTCTTTTTAGAGATATCAATATTAGCAGACTTAAGAAGTATATCAACAAACTGTGAGCATACAACATTCAGATTTGGAGCATTTGTAGGGTCTGGCTTTCCAAATAAATACTTTACCAGATTCATATAGTTATAGTGTGCATTCTGTTTATTCTTTATATAATACATTAAAGTATCTTTAATAACTTTATAAGTATCATTAGTAACAAATAAACAGTTAACTTGCAAATCTCCCTCAGGGATAGTCTTGTTATAATAATTTAAAGATTGGAATGATAATCCACCACCTTTAATAACATCTGGATCTTGTATATTAAAAGAATATATAGTAGATAATGCAGGACCAAATGCAATACCTGCATGCCAATAAGGTTGATCTTTTACAAACTTATCTCCCATTTGTGCAAACCATCCTCTAGCATTGCATAATACTATAAATATTGGTCTAAGGAGATTACCCCATCCTTCATCAGGATCTACTGCTTCTAATATAGACATAGCTTCCTGATACTGAGCAAGGGTTAATGTAGGATTAGAATTATTAAATTTAGAATTTTCTATTTTAACGATCATAAGATTTTCCTCTTAATATATAATAATTATAGAGAAGTTGAATTATTGAGATATCTATAAATTTGATAATAAAAAAACAAACTTCTTAATAATCAATATTTTAAACTCTTATTATTATAAAGGAGAACAAAAATGGCTATATTTTTAGTAGAAAATGAGGGATCAAAAAAAAATGATTTCCTAAATGAAGCATTTGAATATCTTAAAGGATGTTTAGAAGGATCATATGAGATTGATGAAGAACTTCTTGAGGCTTGTGTAGATATAGTAAATGAAAATACAGATGAGGTTACTGTAGACGATTATAATACAGTAATGGAGTCTGTAGAGTATATATCAGAAGCATACAATAAAAGAGCTAATAGAAATAAGTGGTATAGGTATATAAAAAAGAAGTATTTTACCAATACTGGAGATAAAGGTATCGATGACTTAGGCAAAAGAATGGAACGTAAAGAACGTCCAATTGATAATAAACAATATCGTGGAGAATTATCGGATGATGTTGCCGATAGATTGTATGATAAATTAGATGATAAACATGAAAAAGCTGAAGATAAATTAAAGAAGTATCATGATAATAAGCTTGAGCATAAAGTAAGAAATCGCGAGAGAAAGATTAATAGACAGGAAAAATTTGGAAAGATATCTTCAAAGAAAGCTAATGAACTTAGAGGCAAATTAACAGACTATTTTGATAAGAGAGAACCTAATTATTATAAGCATGGTTAATAATTTCCCCAAGGGTTAGCCCTTGGGGATCTTTTTTAATCATCATATTTAAATTTCTTCTTTTTCTTCTCTTGTCTCTCTTGATTCATATTTCTATGTTTCTTAGAGACATTATTTGATTTAGGATTCTTTATTACATCTTTACCATAATCCTTCTTCTCGCCATCTAACTTATAAGAACCTAATAATGGATCTTTAAGCATTTTTAATCTTACATCTTTATCTATTTTGGTATATTTATTAATCTCATGATTTTTTCTAATATCTTTATCTCTATACTTACGTAGACGCTTAATTAGACCTCTCATATTCTTTGTACCATTTTTATTGGCTGCATATCTATCAGCGACACCTTCGTCAACATTTGCATGTTCATTCTGATCAGGTTTTTCTAATTCAAGAGCATTTTTAAAATATTTTGTATCATTTATAAGTCTATCAAAATGCTCTTCATTATCTGCATCAATATTACCATGCTTATCTGCAAATTCGCTATGATTTTTATCAATAGCATGACCTATTTCATGATCTGTCATTAGTTTAGCATCTTTAAAACTATTCTTAAAATAATGCTTACTACCATTTAATCTATGAGATACTTTATATCTATTGCCATTTTTATCTATATGTACCGTATGAGTTATAGATGGAGAACGCTTTTTCTGTTTTGTTTTATCACGATATTCATTGGTTCTCATATCGGCTTTAATAGTTCTACCATCAACTTCTATGGTACCCACTCTACCAGTTTTATCAGTCTTAAATGGCTTAAAATTATAATGTTTCTTCCATTTCTCCCAAGCATATTGAGACTTGGATTTCATCTCATTGATGATTTCTATATCACCATCGATTATATAATTATAATCTTCATCGAATATAAATAACATATTTTTACTCCTTTAAGTATAAATTACTTTGATGTTTTTCTTAAAAGAAATTTGCCAACATTTAACTCTTTAATAATTAAGATTATTTAAAGGAGTTTAAATATGGTTTATTATATTAATGAATCTAATCAAGTATGCTCTAAAGAATATTATATGCTAGAACAATATATTACTGAAGCAAATTTTAAAATTCTTCCGGTATTTAAAGAAGATCCTAAGTTAAGAAAATATGAAAATGATATTGAAGATGCTATTGATTTATGTAAAAAAGAAGGTGAACCTACAAAAGCAGGATACAATAAATTCTGTACATCATTTTTAAGAATGTGCTCTATTTTGAATAATGTTATCGATGTATTTAATATTGGAATTATTGCATTAAATCCAATAATGCTTCCAATTAATATCTGTCTTTATATGTGGAATAGATTATGTGATTGGGGTGTTAGATATTATAGAGAATATCATTTAAAAGAAATTGGTAAGAAAGCATTAATATCTATCAATACTGCTATTAGAAAAGTGGATAATGAAGATGTAAAGAATAAGCTTATAGATCTTAAAAATAAGATTGAAGCTGGAACTAATGAAGATTATGATTAATATATCCCTATGGAATTATCCATAGGGATATTTATATTATTCATCTAAGCAATCTATAATAAAAGATGTAGCTTCTGTAAAAAGATCTAAATCAAAATCATCAATAGAACCTTCTAAGCATCCTACTACATAATCAGCACACATATCAAATGCTTCATGCTTCTTAGCATCCTGAAGTTTTTTGTATAAACCAGGTTTTCTTTCTTCTGGAATATTTCCCTTGCCAACTCCAAGTGATTTTTTGGCTGATCTTACTTCTTTGTCATGCCATGTATCATCTGAATATGATGGATGATTATATGAATAAAAAGTTCCAATAGGAGTATTTATTCGACTACCTTTTTCAGGCTTTATTGATGCTGAATCCATTCTGTCTTTTTCTTTCCATGGTGGTGTAAGATTATTGAACTTACGCTCAATTTCTCCGATTTTTTTCATTTTTCTTAAATCTATTTTAGATTTTCCTTTAAGTATGTCATCTTCTTCTTTTTTTGCATTATCATATTCATCTTTTGCTTTTTTATATTTTTCTATTCTTAATCTAGCCAATTTCTGATGAGCTCCGCCAGATTCATTAATCACTTCTTTTGGCTCAGGCACATTGTTTTCTATTAAAAATAATGACATGTCATATCTCCTTTTTTAAGGTTTAAAATATTGATTATTAAGAAGTTTGTTTTTTTTTGATTTTACGTTTTTACTACCCTTCATACTTACTTATAAAATCTATTTCAATTATGTATTATAATTATGAATAATTAATATGGGGAATAATAATTATTTATTACATGAAAGGAGAAAGTAAAATTGTTAACTTATCAAGATATATTTGGGGATATCTTAAAAAAAGAACAGCAAAGAGGAAATTTCCTCTATTATAAACCAGAAGATGTAATGACTACATCTAATACATATCCGAATTCTACGGATTATGAATATGAATCATCAATAGAACTTATTAACTTTGATGAAGAATGTGCTGCAGATATAGCAATGGGTAAAGGCTTTATTGTAGCACCAGCAGCAAGAAATATTAAGAAAGACTTAAAAGCAGAAGATGGAATCTATTCTACAAAGTTTGGACAAACCTTAGCAGATACTAATCCATTCATAGATCGTTATAGATGTAAGTGTAAGAATACTGAACCTAAGAGACTTAGAGGACGTATTAACAATGGTATTAGATGTCCTATATGTGGAGCTATTTGTCGTTATGTAGATGATGACTTCTCTTACTTTGGATGGATTACATTGAATGATCCATTTAAGATTATTCATCCTGCAATATATAAGAAACTCGAATCCTTCTTTGGTAAAGGCATTTCCATACAGGGAAAGAAGAGAACTAAGTTAGAGAATATGTTAGACATCTCTGAATTGGTATCACCTTTATCTGCTAAGATGGAAGAACAAAGAAAGAAAGATGAACCATACTTTGGTATTGGAATGCTTGAATTCATTAATAGATTTGATGAGATCATGTCATTCTATTTAAAGAAGAAACCACAGTCTAGAATGCTTTATGATGATATCTACATTCATAAAGCTTTAATATTTACACACTCTATTCCAGTGTTTACCACACTACTTAGACCTGTGGATATTAAAGAAGGAAAGATGACTTATGAACCATGTAATGCTATGTATTCCATGATGAATAAGTTACGTACTTCTATAAACAAAGTAGATACAAGAATGCAAAGAGAGCCTAAGATTAAGAATAATCAGCTCTTTAATTTGCAGAAGAAATATATGGAACTCTATGGAGAATTGGAAAACATTCTCTCTGGTAAGAAGGGTGACTTTAGATGTTTAATAGGAGGAAGATATAACTTCTCTTCAAGAAATGTTATTGTACAGAATCCTAACTTAAGAATCGATGAAGTTACTTTACCAGTAATAGGGTTAACTGTTATGCTTGAACAGAGAATAAAGAATATTCTTTGTCGTATGTATAATATGACTCCTAATGAAGCACATTCCATATGGTATAAAGCTACTATATCTCCAGATCCGAAGATTAGTGCTATTATACAATCTATCATAGATGATTATAAAGCAAAGGGTATTAGAGGAATACCAATACTTATAAATCGTAATCCTACTATCTCTTATGGATCATTTTTACAAATGTTCTGTGTAGGATTTACCAATACATTCACAATGGCATTACCAACTCAGGTATTGAAATCTATGGGTGCTGACTTTGATGGTGATGTATTGAATATCTTACTTCCTACAAACCAGACATTTATAAGACTCTGCTGGGAGAAGTTTAATCCTAGAAATGTATTGTATATCTCTCGTAATGATGGATACTTTAATACAGCTGCATCTATGCAGAGAGATACTTTGATTAACTCTAATACTTTGGCAAGAGTAGGAAGAGATAGTTATACACAAGAAGATATAAATGCATTTGATAACATCATTGCATTGCAAAAACAGATGGAACTAGTTAGTTAAGAATAATTAGTAGGTAGAGTAATCTTCTACCTACTTATATTTTATATAAAGAGGAGATTATATGGATAATACTGAAAAAATATTACAACTTATGCATGAAAAAGATATGTCTTATAATGAAGCTCAAAAATATCTTTTGGATCAAGAGCATAAGAATAAGTTAGATGAACTTGAAGCTGATGAAGCTATGTGGAATTATCAGAATAGTAATGATCCAATACAAAGTCAAGAAGATTTCATAGAAGCAGAACTTGACAGATTAAATGGTTATGTGGATTATTAAAGGAGATTATAATGAAAGATAAAGCAATAAGATATGCTAAGAAACATTATCCAAATGCAGAAGATATGAGTCTCAATATAATTAATGACATTATTAAAGATGATGATGCTACTGATTATGAAGATGCCTTAATGGAATTTATAAATTATATAAGAGATAATATCGATCAGACTTATATAGAAACTAATAGTGAGAAAAGAAGATATAAAGATCATAAGAAACATACTAATGATTTCTTAGAGGTATCTTGGAAATCAGATTGGATAGATGCTAATATTCCAGAGCCTAATGTATATTTAGATTCTCTTCCAAAGATTGAAAAAGATAAACATGCAAATTATAATATTATATTCCTTAACATGACTTTGAGAGCTATGAAAAAATGGGTCTTGATAAAAGAGATGACCCATCTAATGGTATGGCTTATATAGCATACCATAATCTATTATTCTGTGTATGGGCTAGAATAACAGATAAAGCAACTGAATTAAAGGTTAAGTATATTCGCTGGTATAATATGAGAAAGGAGAATTAAATAAAATGTATTATCTTGGACCAGCTTCGGAATATAAAAAAGAACAGACTGGATTTGATGTAACTTCTGCTGTTATAAATGCTTATTCACAAATAAATAGTAATATTGGATTTTCATGTTTTTCAGATCTTGCATCTTATATTAAATCTAAACTTGATTATTATTACAAAAATATTGCAATCTGTGGATGTTTAGACGAAGAAAATTATGATGATCATTATGCATATAAGTCTGAATGGGAGGATTGCACTTATTCAATATTTAATATTCCTGATGATACTGATAATAGGAATAAGATTATCGATAAGATGATAGAAGCATCAATTGAGTGGGGAGGACCATGTTATGCTGGATTTTCTAATGATATTGTAATCATCGAAGCTTCTAAAAATGAAGAGTATGATGGATGTGAATCCTATTATATAACAGAAGTTAGATTTACATATATTCATTGGAATAAGGATTGATTTTCACTAATTGAAAAACTACTAGGTAGAGACAACTTCTCTACCTATTTTTATTTTAGAGGGTTATAATGGATAATGAAAAAAGAAAAGAGAAAGATTTATATAATGAAAAAATAGGACATAAATCTATGTATTATAAAAAATTTATTGGCTTTAATATCGATTATCCAGATTTAATTCTTAATGATATTGGAAATATAGCATATAGACCTTATCATGGATCGACTGCATTTGATAAATCAAATTTTATATTTTATGGATATAAAGGAGCTAAAACATCAATTAATGCATATGATAAATTCCGTAAGAGATTAAATAGCGGTACAACATATTACATTGCTATGAGATGCGAATTTATTAATGAGGATAAAATTTTAATACATAATAAAAAAGAATATAATAAATATCAAGAAGTGAAACAATCTTCTGTTAATTTCTTTATGGAATATATGGGATTATTTCCAAAAGCTAATATTTTATCTAGAAGGTTTAAAGATGGATAATATGAGATATGATGAAAATATAAATACCAAAGTTTATGAAGAAGGGTATCAAGTATATATACAGCGTGCAGATTCTCGTACTACTATTACTGGATTTAATAGGGACGATTATAATGTACGCTCTGTAGCGATTAAAAGAGTATGTAGAAATGGTAAAGTACATC
>ODAJ012189770.1_pt1 | contig 23080 bp, 20 predicted proteins | sample 1539241 | NCBI WGS metagenome assembly ODAJ01 (sample SAMN02144231, study PRJEB22623) | gut metagenome | biome: sheep rumen | host: Ovis aries | place: New Zealand | reverse complement strand
CCGCGCGCCGCTATGCAGAGGACTTCGCGGCGGGAAAGGCGGATGCGCTCACGGAGGAGCGCTTCGGCGGCTATCTCTACTCCGCCGGTATCCCCGATCCCGACCTGCTCATTCGTCCCGGCGGAGAGCAGCGCCTCTCCAATTTCCTGCTCTGGCAGTGCGCTTACGCGGAGTTTTATTTTACAGACGTGCTCTGGCCCGATTTCGGCCCGGAGGAACTCGACAGGGCGATCGAGGCCTATCGCAGACGTGACCGGCGCTACGGCGGCGTGAAATAGCTTTTCGGAGTGTTGAGCATGACGGAAATACAGGAACGCTTGTTCGCGCTGCGGGATGAAAAGAACGCGGCCTTCGTGGCAAGGCTTATCCCGACCCTTGCGCGTGAAACCATCCTCGGCGCGCGCACGCCCGCCCTGCGAAAGCTGGCAAAGGAGCTGCGCGGCAGCGATGCGGCGGAGGCCTTTCTGAGAGTGCTGCCCCACGAAACCTTTGAGGAAAACGGGCTCCATGCATTCCTGCTTGAGCAGATCCGGGACTTTGACCGCTGCATGGCGGAGACCGAGCGCTTCCTGCCCTATGTTGACAACTGGGCCACCTGCGACAGCTTCAGCCCGAAGGTTTTCAAAAAACACCGCCCGGAGCTGCTGGAGCATATCCGCCGCTGGCTTCTCTCCGAGCGGCCCTACACCGTCCGCTTCGGCGTGGGGATGCTGATGGCGCATTTTCTTGACGAGGATTTTATGCCGGAAGCGCTGGAATTGGTTTCCTTAATTGAATCGAAAGAATATTATGTTAACATGATGAGGGCTTGGTTCTTTGCCACCGCCCTTGCCAAGCAGTATGAGGCTACGCTGCCTTATCTTGAAGAAGGCCGCCTGGACTGCTGGACACATAACAAGACCATTCAGAAAGCGGTGGAGAGTTACCGCATAGGCGCAGAGCAGAAGGCAAAGCTGAGAGCGCTGAAAAGAAAGTGATCCTGAGGGGGTATTCCTATGGTAAATGCCATTTCCATATTGGGCTGCACCGGTTCCATCGGGCGGCAGACGGCAGCGGTTGCCGAGCATACCGGCATCCGTGTGGCCGCGCTGACTGCCAACCGGAAGATCGACCTGCTGGAGCAGCAGGCGAGAAAATTCAAGCCGGAATTTGTGGCCGTATACGATGAGGAGGCGGCAAAAGCGTTCAAGCTCGCCGTTGCCGATACGGATATCCGCGTCGGCTCCGGCATGGAGGGCCTGATTGAGGCCGCCACGCTTGACAGCGCCGACTGCGTAGTGACGGCGGTGTCCGGCGCCGTCGGGCTGAAGCCCACCCTGGCCGCCATCGACGCGAAAAAGCGCATCGCCCTTGCCAACAAGGAGACACTCGTCTGCGCGGGCGAGCTCGTGATGGCGCGCGCTAAGGAGAAAGGCGCGGAGATTGTCCCGGTCGATTCGGAGCATTCCGCCATTTTCCAGTGCCTCATGGGCAGGGGAGAGGGCGAGCTGCACAAGATCCTGCTTACCGGCTCCGGCGGCCCCTTCCGCGGCAGAGCGCGTGCGACGCTGGAGGACATCACCCCCGCCCAGGCGGTGGCGCATCCCAACTGGAGCATGGGTGCGAAAATCTCCGTGGACAGCTCCACGCTCATGAACAAGGGGCTGGAGTTCATCGAGGCGATGCACCTCTTCTCCGTGACGCCGGATGATATCACGGTGGTTATCCACCCGCAGAGCGTCATACACTCTATGGTAGAGCTTGTCGACGGCACGGTCATCGCCCAGCTCGGCGTGCCCGATATGGGTCTGCCGATCCAGCTCGCGCTGAGCTATCCGGATCGCTGCGCGTCGCAGTTTGAGCATCTTAATTTCTGGAAGCTGCGCGATTTGAGCTTTGAGGAGCCGGATCTTGTCAACTTCCCCTGCCTCGCGCTGGCAATGGACTGTGCCCGCCGCGGCGGTACGGCGCCCTGCGTGATGAGCGCAGCCAACGAGGTCGCGGTGCACAAGTTCCTGCGCGGCGAGTTGGGCTATAACCGCATCTATGACGCCGCGCGCGGCGCTGTCGAGACCATCCCCCGGCAGCCTGCGGACGATCTCGACGTCATCCTTGCCGCCGACACCGCCGCCCGCGCCTACGTGAACGAACATTTCTGAGCGTTTTCCCCGCGCAAGAAAGGATCCCTTATGACCATCGTATATATCCTGTTTGCCATTTTGATTTTCGGCGTGCTCATCGGTATCCACGAGTTCGGGCACTTCATCACAGCCAAGGCCTGCGGCGTGAAGGTGGAGGAGTTCTCCATCGGCATGGGCCCTGCCATTTTCAAAAAGAAAAAAGGCGAGACGCTCTATTCCCTGCGCGCCATCCCTCTCGGCGGCTACTGCGCCATGCTCGGCGAGGATGAGGAGAATGACGATCCGCGCGCCTTCACCAGCCAGGCGCCCTGGAAGCGGGCGATCATCCTCTGCGCCGGCGCGGCGATGAACTTCCTGCTCGGCCTCTTGGTGATCTTCTGCCTGTATATCAGTGCGAAGGGCTTTTATGTTCCGGTGCTCAGCGGCTTCATGGACGGCTGCCCCTACGAGAGCGCAGAGGGCCTGCAGGCAGGTGACCAGTTTTATAAGATCGACGGCCACCGCATATACCATACCGAGGACGTCGGCACATTTCTCAGCCGCGGCGGAGACTACTATGATCTCGTCATGATCCGCAACGGAGAAAAGGTCAAGATCAAGGACTACTACATGGTGCCAATCGAATACGAAGGTCAGGAGACCAAAATGTTCGGCTTCTACCTCGGAAACGATGTCGAGGAGGCCACCTTCGGCAAAAAGCTCTCTCACACCTGGGATACAGCCATGGACTTCAGCCGCATGGTCTGGATGAGCCTGGAGATGCTGGTCCGCGGCGATGTGAGCGTCAAGGAGCTCTCCGGCCCGGTCGGCATCGTAGATCTCATGGCCGAGACGGGCGAGCAGGCGGAAACGGTGGAGGATGCGTTCTTCAATATCCTGTATCTCGGCGCCTTTATTGCCGTGAACCTCGCCATTATGAATCTGCTTCCCATCCCTGCGCTGGACGGCGGACGCGTCTTTTTCCTGCTCATCACCTGGCTCGTCGAGAGCGTTACCCATAAAAAGCTCAACCCCAAGTACGAGGGCTATATCCACGGCGCGGGCATGATCCTGCTGTTGGCTTTGATGGCCTTTGTGATGTTCAATGACATTCTTCGCCTTGTGAGAGGCTAGGCTTAGTGGATACGAACACCTACCGCAGGTGAGCGTCCCTTTTCGGCGCTTTTGTCCCGCCTCACTTGCAGGGCGCTGAACAAACAACACAAAAAGGACTCTCCCGTCCGGAGCGAAGCAGCCGGACGGGGGAGTTCCTTTTACGGCTCGGGCCAGTTCTGCAATGACGGAAATCGACGGAAATCAACATACGCTCTTCCTTTTTCGGCTGCGGCATGATATAATCAACAAGTTATCAAGAGAATAGGCAGGTAAACGGCATGATATACAGAGAGAATACCCGCCCCGTTTCGGTGGGCGGACTGCAGCTGGGCGGCGGTGCGCCGGTCACAGTGCAGTCGATGTGCAATACCAAAACCTGGGATGTGGAGAAAACTGTCCAGCAGATCAAGGATCTGCGCGCTGCCGGCTGCGATATCGTGCGTCTCGCAGTGCCGGATGAGCGCGCCGCCCGCGCCATCGACAAGATCAAGGAACAGGTGGATGTGCCGCTCGTCGCGGATATCCATTTTGACTACCGTCTTGCCCTCATGGCTGCAGAGCGCGGCATCGACAAGATCCGCATCAACCCCGGCAATATCGGCGGTGCGGAAAATGTCAAGGCCGTTGCGGAGGCCTGTAAGGCGCGGCATATCCCTATCCGCATCGGCGTCAATGCCGGCTCTCTGGAAAAGCCCCTGCTCGCCAAGTACGGTCATCCCTGCCCGGAGGCCATGGTGGAGAGCGCGAAAGGTCACGTGGAGCTGCTCACGCGCTTCGGCTTTGAGGATATCTGCCTCTCGCTCAAATCCTCCACCGTTCCGCTCACCATTGCGGCCTACCGCATGGCGGCGGAGACCTTCCCGTACCCCCTGCATCTTGGCGTTACCGAGACCGGTACCGAATGGAACGGCACGATCCAGTCCGCCGTCGGGATCGGCACGCTGCTGTCCGAGGGGATCGGGGACACGATCCGGGTTTCCCTCACGGCAGACCCGGTCCGCGAGGTCACGGCAGGTATCGCTATCCTGAAGGCGGCCGGCGTGAGAAAGGGCGGCGTGAAGTTTATCTCCTGCCCTACCTGCGGGCGCACGGAGATCGATCTCATCGGTCTCGCCTCCCGCGTGGAGGATCGGCTGAAGAGCGTTAAAAAGGACGTTACCGTTGCCGTCATGGGCTGTGTGGTGAACGGTCCCGGCGAGGCGCGCGAGGCCGATTTCGGCATCGCCGGCGGCAAGGACAAGGGCCTCATTTTCCGCAAGGGCCAGGTCGTCGGCACCTATGACTACGATCAGCTCCTCGACGCGCTGATGGCGATGATCGAGAGCGACTGAGCCTGTGATTTTTGAGTATACGGAGTAAGCAATGCCTGATTATACCCCATTTCTGACCATCTTCCCCGGCTGCGACGATCTCGAGAGTACCGCGGGCGGTCTGCACCTGGCCTGGGTTACGGAGGCGAAGGTGAACCGTGCGGAGCGCAGTCTGACCGTATCGGCCCGCTTTGCGGCTATGCCTTCTCCTGTGGAGCAGGGCACGCTGGAGGAGCGAATCCGGACAGACTACGGGCTCTCGCGCGTTGTGCTCGTCCCGGATTATCCCCAGGCCGTGAAGGCCTCGGCCGCAGCTGCGCTGCCGGAGAACGATAAAAAGGGCGCACCAAAGGGCGAGGTGCTCTACGGTCACGCGATCAAGCAGCATCCGATCGCCATGAAGCTTCTGAGCCTCGATGTCAGCCGCGTCACCGTGGAGGGGGACGTTGTGGTTGTGAACAGCCGGACCACCAAAGGCGGAGGCGCTTTTCTGAGCTTCGATATGACCGACCGTACGAATTCCGTGCGCGTCGCCCGCTTTTTCCCGCCCACAGAGGATCGCAGCGTGATCGATAAGATCGCGCCGGGCGATCATCTGATCGTGCAGGGACTCTATACCTGGAACAACCGCGATCAGGACTATGCGCTGCAGCCGAGCAATATCATGAAGGGCAAGAAATATGTCCGTCCGGACAACGCTCCGGAAAAGCGAGTGGAGCTGCATATGCATACGCGCTTCTCTGCACTGGATGCGTTGACCGACCCTGCAGCCATCGTCAAGCGCGCGGCTGCCTGGGGCATGCCCGCTATCGCCGTGACCGATCACGGCGTAGCCCAGGCCTTCCCGGATATGTGGAAGGCGGGCAAGAAGAACGGCGTCAAAATCATTTACGGCTGCGAGATCTATTTTGTCAACGACATGGACGGCAACCGCGCCGTGAGCGGCAGCTCCAAGCTCCCGCTGGACACGGAATTTATCGCCTTCGATATTGAGACCACGGGTCTGAACGCGCTCAATGACCGCATGACCGAGATCGGTGCGATCCTTTTCTCCGGCGGTGAGGTGAAGCAGACCTTCAACACCTTTGTTGATCCGCAGATGACCATCCCGGCGGATATCACCAGACTAACCGGTATTCGCGACAGCGATGTGGCCGGCGCGCCGCTCGAAGATGAGGCCATGCGGATGTTTCTCGATTTCGCGGGGGACAGACCGATCATCGCACACAACGCGAGCTTTGACGTAGGCTTTATGAAGGCCGCGTCCAGGCGGAGCGGGATCAAATTCGATCCCGTGTATCTCGATACGCTTGCCATCTCGCAGGCACTGCTGCCTGAGCTCAAGCGCTTCAAGCTCGACACGGTCTCCAATCACCTGGGGCTGCCCGCATTCAACCACCACCGCGCTTCGGATGATGCGCTTGTCGTGGCCAGGATGATGGACAAATTCCTGCCCATGCTGCGTCAGCAGGGTGCGAAATGCGTCGATGATGTGGAGACTGTGTGCCAGAGCCTCCGCCGTACAGATACTGCGAAGACCTATCACATGGTTCTGCTTGTGAAGAACCGGACGGGACTCAAGAATCTCTATGAGATGATCTCGCAGTCCTACCTCAAGTACTTCCACCGCAGCCCCACCGTGCCCAAGAGCCTGCTCCTGCAGCACCGTGAGGGCATTCTGGTGGGCTCCGCCTGCGGCATGGGCGAGCTCTACGGCGCGGTCATGCGCGGCGTGAGCGACGAAGAACTTGACCGAATCGCCGAATTCTTTGACTACCTTGAGATCCAGCCGATCTGCAACAACGGCTTCCTGGTGGATAACGGCCGCGTCAGCGACGTCGGCGTTCTGCAGGATTACAACCGCCGCATTCTGGAGACCGGCCGACGGCTGAACAAGCCTGTCATCGCCGCGAGCGACGTGCACTTCCTTGACCCGGAGGACGAGCAGTACCGCAAGATCCTGCAGGCGGCCAAGGGCTTTTCCGACGCCGACCGCGACTGTCCCATCTTCTTCCGCACCACGGAAGAGATGCTGGCGGAATTTGCCTACCTCGGTGAGGAGACGGCCAGAGAGGTCGTCATTACCAACACCCGCGCCATTGCCGATCAGGTTGAAGAAATCGAGCTGCTGCCGAAGAACCTCTTCCCGCCGAAGATCGAGAACTCCGCCCAGCAGCTGCGCGACCTGGTCTATTCCAAGATGCACCGCATCTACGGCGAAAACCCGCCCGAGATCGTGCAGAGCCGTGTGGACACCGAGCTCAACACCATTCTCGACCACAATTACGACGTCATCTACATGTCTGCACAGAAGCTTGTGCAGAATTCCCTCGAGCACGGCTACCTCGTCGGCAGCCGCGGCAGCGTCGGCTCCTCGATCGTGGCCTTCATGTCCGGCATCACCGAGGTAAACTCCCTCCCGCCGCACTATGTCTGCCCCAAGTGCTGCCATTCGGAATTCATAACCGACGGCAGTTTCGGCTGCGGTGCGGACATGCCGGAGAAGGACTGTCCGGAATGCGGTACGCGGATGAACCGCGACGGTTTTGACATCCCCTTTGAGACCTTCCTGGGCTTCCCCGGCAACGAGAAGACCCCGGATATCGACCTCAATTTCTCCGGCGAATACCAGGCCAAGGCGCATAAATACACAGAAGTGCTGTTCGGTTCCGATCACGTGTTCCGCGCCGGTACCATCGGCACGCTCGCGGAGAAAACGGCCTACGGTTATGTGAAGAAGTACCTCGAGGAGAGACACATCCAGGCCTGCAAGGCGGAGGAGAACCGCCTTGCGCAGGGGCTTGTGGGCATCAAGCGCACCACGGGTCAGCACCCCGGCGGCCTCGTTATCATCCCCCAGGACAAGGACGTGACGGACTTCTGCCCTGTCCAGCATCCGGCGGACGATCCCACAAGCGGCATCATCACTACGCATTTTGAATACCACTGCATGGAGGACAACCTCCTCAAGCTCGACGAGCTCGGTCACGATGACCCCACCATGATCCGCATGATGGAGGATATGACGGGTGTGGACGCCAAGACTATCTCCCTGTCCGATCCGGATACCATGTCTATCTATACTTCGCCTGCGGCGCTCGGCCTGCCGGACGACGATCCCATCATCGGCAAGACCGGCTCGATCGGCGTTCCGGAATTCGGCACGCCCTTTACGCGCCAGATGCTGGTTGATACCCAACCCAGGCAGTTTGACACGCTGGTGCGTCTCTCCGGCTTCTCTCACGGCACGGACGTGTGGGCGGGCAACATCCATGACCTGATCGTCAACGGCGTCGCGGACGTCAACCAGACCATCGGCTGCCGCGACGATATCATGATCACGCTCATCCAGAAGGGGATGGAACCCTCCCTGGCCTTTAAGACCATGGAGGCCGTCCGCAAGGGCAAGGTCAAAAAGGGCGGCGGCCAGTTCCCGGGCGACGCCGAACAGCAGATGCGCAATCTCGGGGTGCCCGACTGGTGGATCGAGTCGGCCCGCAAGATCGCCTATCTCTTCCCCAAGGCGCACGCGGTGGCCTATGTCATGATGGCCTTCCGTATCGCCTGGTTCAAGGTGCACAAGCCTCTGGCCTTTTACAGCGCGTATTTCTATCGCCGCAGCCAGAAGGGCGGCTTTGACGCTGCTATGATGTGCGTCGGTACCGACGGTGTGCGCCGGACAATCAACGAGATGCATCGCCGCAACGACCTCACGGCGAACGAAGAGGATCTGTTGGTAACACTCGAGGCGGTCTATGAGTTCTATCTCCGCGGCTTCTCCTTCGCGCCGATCAAGCTCTATGAGTCCGATGCGGCCCGCTTCCTTCCGGTCGGAGAGAAGCAGCTGCGCCCGCCCTTTGTCTCCATCGCCGGCCTGGGGGAGGCTGCCGCGGAGGATCTCGCAAAGGCCGCGCATTCCGGAAAGAAATTCATTTCCATCGAGCAGTTGAGGCAGGCCTGCGGAAAGGTCAGCCAGACCCACCTTGACACGCTCAAGGCCATGGGCGCCCTGGGCGAGATGCCCGACACCAGCCAGATCAGCTTTTTTGATATTGAATGAAAAGAAACAGTTTTATCCTTCTATGTGTTTTATGCCTGCTGCTGTCCGCCTGCGCCGCCCCGGCGGACGAGACGGCAGCGGCGGAACCGGAGGCGGAATCGACGGCGGAACCGGAGGCGGAACTGACGGATGGATTTTCCGTGCAGATCAGCGAGGTGATGGCCGCCAACAAGGCCACCCTGGCCGATGAGGACGGAGACTTCCCGGATTGGGTGGAACTGTATAACCCCTCCGACGAGGAACTGGATCTGCGCGGCTGCAGTCTGCGCTGCGGCGGATACAGCCAGGTGCTGGCGCAGGCGATTGCCGCCGGAGAATACGCTCTGGTGTTTTGCAGGGACTTCGGCATTTCTGCCGACGGTGAAACCCTGGCGCTGCTCTCTCCCGACGGCGGTGTCATCGACGAGTGGAAGATCCCCGCCACAGAGCCGGATACCAGCGTGACGCCGGATGGCGTCTCCCTCTGGCCGACTCCCGGCTATGAAAACAGTCGGGAGGGCTACGCCGCCTTTCAGAACGGCCGGACGGCAAAGGACCTTGCCATCGGGGAGGCCGCCGTCTACGATCCCAAGGGAGACTGGGTGGAGCTGGTGAACAACTCCCGAAAGCCCCTGAATCTCTCCGATTACTGCCTCTCGGACAAGGGAAAGCAGCGGCTTCTCTGCCCGCTGCCGGATCAGAGCATCGAGCCCGGCGAGCGTACGGTGCTGCTTTGCGCCGACCTGGGCATGAGCTTCAATGCCGAGCGGGACCAGCTCTATCTCAGCTGTTCCGACGGCACGCTTGTAGATTATGTAAACCTGCACAGCATCCCCCTGGGCGGCAGCATGGGCCGCATGGAGGGGGAGGGGGGCTTTTTCTACTTTGAAAAGCCCAGCCCCTTTGAAGCCAACGAGGAGGGCTGCCGTGACGTGGCCCCGACCCCGGTGCTGCTTGGGAAGGACGGTGTCTACAATGGAGTGGAGCAGGTGAAAGTCGACCTGCATTCCCCCGGCGAGATCCACTATACGCTTGACGGCAGCATCCCTACGGCGGATTCGCCGGCGTATGACGGCCCCATCGTTCTGACGGGCACAACGGTCCTCCGTGCGGTTACGGTGCAGGAGGGGAGCCTTGCCAGCGAGGCGCTGAACCTGAGTTATATTCTCAACGAGGAGCACACGCTTCCCGTGGTGAGCCTGGTGTGCGACCCGGAGCTGATTTTCGGGCGCGGCGGCATTTACACCAACCCTGCCGAGCATTGGGAGGTGCCGGGCGCGGTGAGCTTCTATGACGGGGAAGAGGGCTTCTCCCTCGAATGCGGGGTGAAGATCCACGGAGCCACCTCCCGGATCGTGCAGAGGAAGAAATCTTTCAAGCTCTGTTTCCGCAGCCGCTATGAGGGGATGCTGGGGTACGATCTGTTCGATAACGGCGTTACGGAGTTTTCTTCCATCCTTCTCCGCGCCGATCAGGAGGGCAGCGAGACCAGCTACCTGCGCGACAATGTGATGCATCAGCTGGCGAGGGATGCCTTTCCCGAACTCCCCAGGCAGGATTACCGCCCGGCGGTACTGTACATCAACGGGGAATACTGGGGCCTGTACAACATCCGCGAAGCCCATTCCGCCCATCACTACGCCCAGCATACCGGCGCAAACCCCGACGCCGTGACCCAGTGGCAGGGCGCCTGGGACAGCAAGGGAGACTTTGCGCAGATCTATCGCTTTGCCCTCCATAACGACCTGACCGACCCCGACAACTACGCCTATGTGGCGGAGCACCTGGACGTCGACAGCGTGATTGCCTGGTGTATCGTCCAGGTGTACAGCGGAAACTTTGATTTCAACAGCCCCAACATGCGTTTTTACTGGGACGCAGAGCGAGAAGTTTTGAGCTACGCCCTGGTGGATCTGGATCTGGGGATGTTTGACTACGGCGATTTCAGAGAGCTCTTTGGCTTCGGCTACGCCTACACGGAGCTGGCCGCGAGGATGAGCAGGAATCCGGTGTTCCGGGACCGGCTCTGTACTGAGATGGCCCGGGCCCTTACCGGCCCTATGAGCGACGAGGCGGTGCTGGAAAAGATCGACGAGATGGCCGAGGAGCTGCGCCCCGAGGTGGCGCGGGACCGCGCCCGCTGGGGCGGAAGTGAAAAGACCTGGAACCACATGGTGGAGGCCCTGCGAGTCTGGGTCAAACAGAGCGGCAGTCATGCGAAATTCATGGTCTGGTCGCTGAACAAGTGGTACCATTTGAGCTCTGCGGAGAGAGAGGAGTATTTCAGCGAGATCCGCTGAGCAAGGATGCAAGTTTCAGGGAGTGTAAGCCCCCGGGAATTGGAGAAAAGACTATGACATATCAGCTTTGCGTTCCCTGCCTGTTTGGCCTGGAAGGGCCTGTCGCAGCCGAGCTCAAAAAGCTCGAACTGCAGGATGTTTCGGCGGAAAACGGCCGCGTCTATTTCCGCGGCGGCGCGGAGGCCATTGCCCGTGCAAATCTCTGCCTGCGTATGGGCGAGCGCGTTCTCGTCGAGCTCGGCAGATTTGAAGCCAGGACCTTTGACGAACTGTTTGAGAAGACCCGCGCCCTGCCCTGGGAGGACCTCATCGGCAAGGACTCTGCCTTCCCTGTGAGCGGCCACTGTGTCGACTCCGGGCTGCATTCGGTGCCCGACTGCCAACGCATCATCAAGAAGGCTGTCGTGGAGAGGCTCAAGAGCAAGTACCGCGTGTCCTGGTTTGCCGAGACAGGCGAGCTGATGCAGATTCGCTTCACGATCCTCAAGGATCGCGTCTCTCTCTGCCTGGACACCAGCGGCGCGAGTCTGCACAAGCGCGGCTACCGCCCGGCGCACAATCTCGCGCCGCTGCGCGAGACGCTGGCGGCGGGGCTCGTTGAGCTCGCGCGCTACCGCGGCCGCGGGGATTTCGTCGATCCCTTCTGCGGCAGCGGCACCATAGCCATCGAGGCCGCGCTCACCGCGCTCAACCGCGCCCCCGGATTGAACCGGGAGTTCTCTGCCATGAACTGGAGAGCGCTGGACGCCTCCGTCTGGCGGCGTGAGAAGGAGGCTGCGCGTGACCGCGAGTTTCACGGGAACTATTCTATCCTCGGCAGTGACATCGACCCCAAAGCCATCGAGATCGCAAAGGCCAATGCCGAGCGCGCCGGGGTAGGGGAGATCGTCCGCTTTGAGACAGCGGACGCGACGCGTTTTTCCCGCACGACCGAGCGGGGCATGATCGTTACGAACCCGCCCTACGGCGAGCGGCTCCTTGAGAAGCAGGAGGCGGAGGAGCTCTACCGCGGCTTCGGCGCAGCGTTGAGCGGTCTGGACAACTGGCAGGTCTTCGTCCTTTCTTCCCATTTGGAGTTTGAGCGCAGCTTCGGTCGCGAGGCAGACAAAAAGCGCAAGCTCTACAACGGAAAGATCCCCTGCAATTTGTACTCTTACCTGAAAGACAGCAGAAAGAGAGAAGAAGAGCCGTGAAGCATTTGTTCATCGTAAACCCGGTTGCCGGAGGGAAGGATAAAACAGGAGAGATCACGCAGCGAGTTCGCGCAGCTTTCCATGACCGCGAAGAGCCCTTTGAAATCTATGTGACGAAAGCCCCCATGGACGCCGTGCGCAAGATCGAGGAGGAAGCACAGTCGGGTGAAGAGCTTCGTGTCTATGCCTGCGGCGGTGACGGTACCTTTAACGAATGCGTTTGCGGAGCCGCAGAAAAAGAGAATGTCGCCGTCTGTCCGTTTCCGACCGGTACCGGCAACGATTTCTGTCGGATGTTCGGCGAGGAGCAGGAGCTTTACCGCCAGCTTGCCGCCGTGATCGACGGTACGGTGCGTCCGATCGACGTTATCTCCTGCAACGGGCGTTACAGCGCAAACATCTGCTCGGTCGGCATTGATGCGCGCATCGGCACCGATGTGCACAAATACAGCTCCCTGCCTCTCGTGGGCGGCGCAGCGGCCTATGTCGTCTCTGCTGCCGTCAACATGTTCAAGGGGATCGCGCGTCCCATGAGGATCCGGGTAGGGGACTATGAGCGCGCGGAGAAGATCTCCCTGGCCTGCGCCTGCAACGGCCGCTTCTACGGCGGTGGCTTCAACCCGACGCCGGGCGCGCGCCCAGACGACGGTCTTCTCGACATCCTGATTGTCAAAAAGGTTAACCTGTTCCAATTCGCCGCACTGATCGACAAATATGCCGCCGGTCATGCGGATGAGCTGCCGGCCTTCGTGACGCATCTGCGCGGCACCGAGATGGAGATCGATTTCGATGAGTCGAACGTCGTCAACGTTGACGGCGAGGCACTCTACACCGACAAGGTGCGTATGAAGCTCGTGCCGGGAGGCTTAAAGCTGATTGTCCCGAGGGGGATGCGCTTTTTCGACTGATTGTTCAGGGCGTGCAATACACGGTAACAAATTGTTCAAAAATTTTTTGCTTCAGGGGCTTGCAAAATCAGATATTTGTGCTATAGTATGCATCGTTAGCACTCAAGGGTTTTGAGTGCTAACGATGCTGAATTTTGTAATCAAAACAATTGGAGGTATAGATGTATGAAAATCAGACCCTTGTTTGATCGCATTGTCCTCAAGCAGGAAGCTGCCGAAGAGCGCACTGCTTCCGGCCTGTTCCTTGCGTCTTCCGCGCAGGAGAAGCCCGAGATTTACACAGTTGTCGAAGTCGGCCCCGGCGGTATCGTGGACGGCAATGAGATCAAGATGATCGTCGAAGTCGGTCAGCGCGTGCTCGTGGGCAAATACAGCGGCACCAAGGCCAAGATCGGCGACGAGGAATACACCATTGCGCGCCAGAGCGACATTCTGGCGGTCATTGAGTAAGGAGGCATATCATTATGGCGAAGCAGATCATTTACGGTGAAGAGGCCCGCAAGGCCATCGAGCGCGGCGTCAACCAGCTGGCTGACACCGTCAAGATCACCCTTGGCCCCAAAGGCCGCAACGTGGTTCTCGACAAGAAATTCGGCACACCGCTGATCACCAACGACGGCGTGACCATTGCAAAGGAAATCGAGCTGGAGAACGCCTTTGAGAACATGGGCGCACAGCTGATCAAGGAAGTCTCCACCAAGACCAACGACGTCGCCGGCGACGGCACCACCACCGCCACCGTTCTCGCGCAGGCCATGATCAACGAGGGCCTCAAGAACCTGGCCGCCGGCGCCAACCCCATGACCATGAAGCGCGGCATCCAGAAGGCCACCAATGAGGCTGTCGCCGCTGTCAAGGCCGTGTCCCAGCCCGTTTCCGGCTCCAAGGACATCGCCCGCGTCGGCACCATCTCCTCCGGCGATGAGGTCATCGGCACCCTGATTGCCGAGGCCATGGAGAAGGTCAGCCAGAATGGCGTTATCACCATTGAGGAGAGCAAGACCGCCGAGACCTACAGCGACGTCGTTGAAGGCATGCAGTTTGACCGCGGCTACCTCTCTCCCTACATGGTTACCGATACCGACAAGATGGAGGCCGTTCTTGACGATCCCCTGATCCTCATTACCGATAAGAAGATCTCCAACATCCAGGAGGTTCTGCCTCTGCTGGAGCAGGTCGTTCAGGCCGGCCGCAAGATGCTCATCATCGCCGAGGACGTCGAAGGCGAAGCTCTTGCCACCATCGTTCTCAACAAGCTGCGCGGCACCTTCACCTGCATCTGCGTCAAGGCGCCCGGCTTCGGCGATCGCCGCAAGGAGATGCTGCAGGATATCGCCGTTCTGACCGGCGGCACCGTCATCTCCAGCGACCTCGGCATGGAGCTCAAGGAGGCCGGACTCAATATGCTCGGCCAGGCGCACCAGGTCAAGGTCACCAAGGAAAACACCGTCATTGTTGACGGCGCCGGCTCTACGGAGGAGATCTCTGCCCGCCGCAATCAGATCCAGCGTCAGATCGAGACCACTACCTCCGATTATGACCGCGAGAAGCTCCAGGAGCGTCTGGCGAAGCTCTCCGGCGGCGTTGCCGTCATCAAGGTCGGTGCCGCTACCGAGACCGAGATGAAGGAGAAGAAGCTCCGCATCGAGGACGCGCTGAACGCAACCCGCGCCGCTGTTGCCGAAGGCATCGTTCCCGGCGGCGGCTCCGCCTACGTGATCGCCGCCAAGGCCGCCGAGAAGCTGACCGCCACCCTCGAGGGCGATGAGAAGACCGGCGCTTCCATTGTGGCGAAGGCTCTCAAGGCTCCCATTATGCAGATCGCTGCCAACGCCGGTGTGGAGGGCGCTGTGATCCTCAATCAGGTTGCCTCCTCTGACAATGTCAACTTCGGCTATGACGCCGCCAACGACACCTACGGCGACATGATGCAGCTCGGCATTGTCGATCCGACCAAGGTCTGCCGCAGCGCGCTTGAGAACGCGGCTTCCGTCTCCTCCATGGTTCTCACTACCGAGAGCCTGGTGGCCGATATCCCCGAGAAGGCTGCTCCCGCCGTCCCCGCCGCACCCGATATGGGCGGCATGTACTGATTAAGGCGAAAAAACCTTGAGAAATCGGAGCTTTTTGGCATAGGGCTGCCCTATACTTCATCAGCTTTACACCAAAAGCGTTCGGTATGAAATGAGATCCCCCGGAGAATGAGCGTCCGCTCGTCCTCTGGGGGATTTTGCATTTATGTGTTTTGTTATAAGCGAAAGTTTTTCTTTATGTGCTTTTGGATAAACTTCTTCTTTCATCCGTTCTTTTCCCTTACTCTCCCGGAATACGCCGAACCCCTTGCTTCCGCTTGACGAAAGCAAGGAGTACTATGACATTCTGAGAAAAGCCGCCTCCGGTTCCTTGAACCGGAGGCGGCTTTTGTGTCTTCTCTTATCGCAGGATCATGATTATTCTTCAATGAACAGCACGCCAAGCGTCTTGGGGCCGCAGTGTGTCGCAACGGTGCAGCCGGCCGTTGTGTGGTGCACCTCATGGCAGCCGGAGAGCTCTTTGATGAGGGCTTCGAGCTTCTCAATTACGGCAGGGTCGATCTCGCCTGACTCGGTAATGAAGATATGGCCCGGTCGGACCTTCTTGCCCTGCAGGCGTTCGCGGATGTATTGCTCATAGACGTGCTCGATGGAGCCGCGGTATTTTTTGTAAACCCCGAGCTTCCCGTCCTTCATTTCGAGAGCAGGCTTGAGACGGAGCAGGTTTGCGCCGAGCGCAGTGATGCCGCTGCAGCGTCCGCCTTTCCACATGAATTCCAGCGTATCCAGCACAAAGCTCGTGGAGACCTTGTCGGTGAGGCCCTCCAGGTGCTCGGCAATATCGGCTGCCTCCATTCCGCGGTCGCGGCATTCGGCGGCCTCGATGGCGAGCAGACCGATACCGGTAGAGAGCATGCGGCTGTCGACCACAAAGACACCTTCTAAATCCTCGGCGGCGAGACGGGCCGCGTTGAAGGAGTTGGAGAGCTCCGCGCTGATATCGAGGTGAACGACCTCAAAACCATTTTCTGTGAAGCGCCGGAAGAAGTCGCTGAACTCGTTTACACCGGGCGCGGAGGTTTTGGGCAGTGTACCGTCCAGGTGATAGCGGCGATACATGTCCAGTGGGGTGAAGCTCACGCCGTCATCATAGAAATGATCCTCGCCGAGGGTAATCATCAATGGCATGATATGGATATCAAAACGCTCCCGCAGTTCGGGGGAGAGATCAACCGTGCTGTCAGCGGTGATTACAAGGGGGTTGGCCATGGAAATAGCTCCTTCCGTCAGAATCCTATGATCCAAAACATATTTAGTATATCAGAGCTTTCTGACTTTGTCTACTGGACAAATGCGCTGTTTAAGCGAAAAAACACCATATTACGCCGCAGAGAGAATCGGCAGCCTAAACGAAGCTCGTTGAAGGGTGTCGTGGGGAGATATATGAATCATCCCTAACTGCCGATGATTTTGTTCTTGAAAATCGTCTCTGTTTGGTATATACTCGATGCACATGCCGGTGTGATGGAATGGTAGACGTGACGGACTCAAAATCCGTTGGTGGCGACACCGTGTGGGTTCGAGTCCCACCACCGGCACCAATGAAAAAACCCGCTTGTTAAGCGGGCTTTTTCATTTTTCCCGCAGAATGGCGCGGTTTTTTGACGCTCGCCGCTTGCGGAATTTGTCAGATTTGACACCCTCATGTCAGAAATATACAAAAATGCAAGTGACATTTTACTCACGTTTTTACTCACGAATCTGTTTGCGCGTCGGGTGGGAGGAGTTTTTTGAAGTGTCGGTCTATCCGGCGGTTGAATTTTTGCATATCCTTGCCCTGGGTGTAAGCGTACTGCTCCTTATACATTTTCTCATCAGCCCAGCCGTTTCTCATCTGCGCGTACTTTGACAGCACGTTCAGGCCGACCAGGCGGTGGCGTCCTTTTTGTGGCAAAGCCGTCTTTTGTTTTCCTGCGGCGCACACGGCGTGTCGTTCCGTCCTCGTCCGTCACGGTAAAGGAATAACCGGCAGAAATACCCCGCCAGGTCTTCCCGCGCTTGACGGCGGTGCCCTGTCCATTTCCGCGCTTGCGCGGCGTGGGGGTATAGTTGACCGCCCGCCCGCACATCATGCAGAACCGGGCCTCATCCGGCAGCTCCGCGCCGCACTTTTTACAGACGATCATGCTCAAGCCCTCACAGATCGGCAGTATTGGTAAGCTCCATTTCGGGCTGCTCCTTCATTTCATTTTTTGACAAGTTGTAAAACTCCTCGAAAGAGATATAGGAGCGGACTTCATGGAACGGTTTTCCCCATGCTTCTTGCAGCGATTTTATATCCCGGTCGGCTTCTTTTCTGAGCTTGGGGTTGCCCGTATCCCAAAAAGTATAGTATTCGTACTGCCGGCCGTATAGCGATTGAAAATCGTCCCGATACGGATCATATGGGAAAAGGACGTACTTCTCTCCTTTGCTTCCGTCGATGTTATAAGGAAAGACGACGAGCGCCAAATCTACGTTACCGAACTTTTTAGCGATTCGTACTGCGTCCTTCCAGATCCGCTCCGTGCGCTGTTGCTCCGGGTCAATATATATGATATAAAAAGCCGCGGCGAAAACAAGCAACACGGTAACTACAAACAAAGTAAGCCCCCCTCACTTCTCCCGCAGGATATCCGCCGCGTCCGAGATCACGGTCAGCAGCTCGTCCCTGGACATTCGCATCATAAGACCGCGCATAGACATCGCCGCCGAAGCGGTGATGTCTTTTTTTGTATCCTCGTCCTTTTTTGTATCCGCATCGTTGAGAAGCTCGTCAATTGTGCATCCGAAATACTGCGACAGTTTTAACGCGGACGCGTCTGTAAAGCCTTTGCCCTGCTTCCATCTTGTCACCAAAGACCTGGAAAGCCCCGCCTCCTCGGCTGCTACAGAAGGTTTTTTCCCTGCCTTTTGGCACAACAGCAGAAAATTATTGTAAAAGTTCACGAGTAAAACCTCCACAATTTGTGCGACTTGACGAAAGTTCCAAAAGATCACATAATTGCCCCTGGTTGACTATCGTTTATTTGTCCCGAAGGATCTCGGCGGCATCCGCGATCAAAGTCAGTAGTTCATCTTTTGACATGCGCCTCATAAGATCACGCAAAGACATCACCGCTTCGGCGGCGATGTCTTTTTTTGCCTCTGCCTCTTTTGTTAAATCGTCAATCGTGAAGCCAAAATAGGCGCACATTTTTTGCAATGTTGACTGTCTCGGCATACTGCACTCGTTCTTCCACCTGGTCACCTGAGACCGATGGAGACCGATCTCCTCTGCCGCCGCAGACGGGGATACCCCCTTCTTATTGCAAAGCTCCACGAAGTTATAGTAAAACATCACAAAAACCCCACATTGCTGAAAGCGTGAACAAACGCAATTGCCCCCTTGAATGTTGCGGATGTTTGCTGTATATTTGGCGCAGATGTTGCGAAAGTAAACAATAAACACCCGCCCCCCGGAGAACCAATTCATTTGAAACCACAATCAAATCATAACACGCGTTGTTTGCTTTTGCAACTCTTTTGCATGATGCAATTACAAGGACGGAACTAAAACTGTAAATTTTAGTGAAATGGAGAGCGCGCTTACCCTGCGCGCCTCCGTCTCCGGTTCGGATATGGTTTGTCCCGGTGCACCAAAAAGGAGAGAATCCGAACAGGATTCTCTCCTTTTTGGTGCCGCGGCTGCGCCGCGGTATTATCCGTTTCGCTCAATTATGGCGAGAGGGAATAACCGCGCTTCCTCACCCGACCGTAACCTGGATTTTGCCGGTGTCGGTCGTGATCGTGCAGCTGCCGCCGCTCGTCGTATTCGGCACCTCAACCTTTCCGGTATCGGATTTCGCGTTGAAGACCTTTTCTGTCAGCAGTGAGCCGACGACCTTGCCGGTGCTCGTCTTGATGAGCAGCTCCGACGCGTCACAGCGCTCGAAGAGCACGGCTCCCGTATCCTGCTCAATGGCGATCAGTCCCGTCGAGAGGAGATCTTCCATCTCAAAGAGGCCGGTGCAGCCGTGGAAATCCAGACTGCCGCAGTTCACGTTCCTCAACATCGTCTTCCCGGTGTCCTCACGGATGGTGATCGGCCCTGCGCAGATCACGGAGTCGAGCTCCACGGCGCCGGTATCCGTACTCAAATCGAGCTCTCCCGCGCTCAGTCCCGAGAGGCGAATTGCGCCGGTGTCGCTCTTCACACGGATGTGCTGTCTTGCAGATGCACTGCAGTTGATCGATCCGGTGTCGCTCTCAAGCTCTATGCTGCCAAAAGAGAAATCTTCTGGCAGCGTCACAGAGCCGGTGTCACTCTCGAGCTTCAGATTGCCGTAGTCGTCCGCCGGCAGATAGACCGTGATCGTCGGGGTGTCGATGAGACTGCTTACGACGATCTCAAGGATATTTCCCGGCTGTGTCGTGCCGATCGTGAGCGTGCCGTTGACCACCCTGGCGGATGGCTCGACCTTCTCCGGCTCCAGAAACTCGACCCAGCAGCCTCCGTCAGCCGAGGGAAGGAAACTGATGCTCTCGATAGTCGCAGAGACGCTGATCTCCCGGAACGAATCCTCTACGTCAACGCTCGTCAGGACGCAAGGCGTAACGTCGAAGGACAGCGGATCCCGGTGATCTTTCGACCTGTCAACGACGAAAAGCGCCAGGCCGATCAGCATGAGTGCCAGCGCCGCGACCAGCAGAATGTTGTTGCCTTTTTTCATCTCGCGCCTCCTGCGTTTTTTCTGTATCGTACCCCCGAAAATCGGCGCTGTCAAGCTCCCGGGGCAAAGCACGCTCACGGCTGCGCCAAAAACATCGGCGGAATCGGTTGCGCATCGCGCAGGAGTGTGCTAAAATAAATACATCCAGATTACGGAGGCGTTCTTATGAAAGAGAAAATGGATAAATTCCTCAAGTTCCTCAAAAAAATCCTGATCAAGCTTCTGCTTTTGGCGCTGCTGGGCGGCCTCACCTGCTGGGTGTATATCCACCGCCGCGTGATCCGCAGCCTTCTGCTCGGTACGCGCATGCCCAAATGCCCGCATTTCCTCCCGCGGCCGATCCGCAGGAAGCTCGGCGCCTGAGAGCTCAATGCAAAACGCCCGCACCTGCGGGCGTTTTTGCATGGAAAGGATGAAAGATGGACGATCATAAAACCATGACCGGCAGGGAGAGTCCCGAGGAGCTGCGCGCAGCCCTTGAGCGGGCGAAGGCGCTTTCTTCGGGGAAGGATTATCGGAACAAGGACGCGCTGGCGGCCGCGCTCGCTGCAATCCCCGGCCATCCGCTGCACACGCTTACGCGGGAGAATGAAGCTCTCCTTGCCTTGATCGCACGGGCGAGGCCCCTGATCGGCGGGGGAGAGAACGCAGAGGCGCTGCTCGAGCAGATCCACGGCTTCACAACGCACTATGCCAAGAAGGGCGATCTGCTCTATCCGCTGCTGAAAGTGACCTACCACATCGCCGGCCCATCCGACCTCATGTGGACGGAGGACGACGAGATCCGCGACGCCTTCAAGGTCCTGCTGCGCCGCATTCGGCTCGGCAGGGAATGGCGCGATGAGATGCTCGCGGTGCTTGCGCGGGTGGAAAGGATGGCAGATAAGGAGAAGCGCGCCCTCTTCCCGATGTGCGCCGTAAACTTCAGCGAGCAGGAGTGGCGCGGAATCGCACGCGATATGCAGGATTACGGAGACTGCCTCGGCGTCAAAGCGGAGATCTGGGAGGGGGCGGAACAGCCTGCTCCTGCCGAACTCGAAGCCGGGGAAGGGGAGATCGTGATGCCGGGCGGGCATCTGACCCTTGAGCAGCTCATCGCGCTGCTCAACACGATCCCCATGGAGATCACCTTTGTGGACGCCGCGGACATCAACCGCTTCTTCAACGAGGGACCCAAGGTCTTCAAGCGCCCCGGAATGGCGCTTGACCGCGAGGTGTTCTCCTGCCATCCCCCGAAGATCGAGCCGCTGGTGCGCAAGATCCTCGAGGATTTCCGCGCGGGCAGGAGGGACGTGGTGCCTGTCTGGTCGGAGAAGAACGGTCGCGCGATCCTTACGCGCTATATGGCCGTGCGCGGCCGCAGTGGGGAATACCTCGGCACCGTCGAGCTTGTGGAGGACATGCAGGCAGCAAAGGAGCGCTTCGGCAGCGAATCGTGAATATGATGCTTCGCACTTTTGAATCCGCGATTTCTCTCGCAGACAATATGAAAAAGGGTGATCCTTGGTTGGATCACCTTTTTTCGTGAAGTATGCGTGGGGAAAGGGCGGCTCAAAACCTGCCGAATCCCTAACCTGCTCGCCCTTCGGCGCGTACCTGTTGTGCATGTAAACAGGGATCCCCACGGGACAGTAAAACCCGTGGGGATCGAATAGAAAGGAAAAAAGATTGGGAAACGGATCAGGCGACGGATTCATCCATCCACTCGGCGACGCCCTTTTCGTCGAGGCCGAGACCTTCCGAAAGAAAAGCGGCGGCTTCATTCAGGTTCATCCCGATCAGACGACTGTAGTTCGTGGCATGTGCGCGATGCTCGATCTTGCGCCCCTCGATATAGCCGCAATCATAGCACATGTAGAGATCGATCTTCCGGTGTCCGTCAAGCATCATTTCGTGTCCGCAGCAAGGGCAAATCATTTGTATAACCTCCAAACCTTCCAAAAGGTTATCTTTGCATTGTTTGTTATTTAACAGACAAGCAGACTATAGCACCGCGGCTTGCAATTGTCAAGTTCTTTTTGATAAAAATTTATCAGAACCTTGCTCCCCATATCCTCTGTTTTCGCCGTGCAGAAAAGAATGGACAGCGAAATGGGAATTTGATATGATGTCAGCGTGCAATCACGCGGCGCGGCGGACATTCGCCCTGCGCGCAGAAGGAGAAGACCATGCGTTATATCGAAGTGACCGTCAATACGCCCGAGGAGGAGATCGACCGCCGCTGTGAGGAGATTGCCGCATTCGGCGTCAGCGGCTTTGTGATCGAGAACGAAGCCGATTTCCGAAGCTTCCTGGAGAATAACCGGCAGTACTGGGACTATGTGGACGAGGAGCTGAACAGACGCTACAGCGGCCTGAGCCGCATCAAATGCTATCTGTCCGACGACGAAGAGGGGAGAGAGCAGCTGCGGCAGATCCGCGCAGCCTACGGCGAGGTCGGCGTATCCTTCGTGGAGGACAGCGACTGGGAAAACAGCTGGCGCGAGAATTATAAGCCGCAGGAGGTTGGCGAGCGGCTGGTGGTCGTGCCGTCCTGGGAGGAGATCCCGGAGGGCGGGCGCGTTCCGCTGCGGCTCGAGCCGGGTCTTGCCTTCGGCACAGGCAGCCACCCGACGACGCGGCTCTGCCTCGCGGCCATGGAGCGCTTTGTGACGCCCGATACCCGCGTTCTCGACCTCGGCTGCGGCAGCGGCATCCTCGGTATCGGCGCACTGGTGCTCGGCGCCAGGTACTGCCTCGGCTGCGACGTTGATCCCAAGGCCCCGGATGTGGTGATCTCCAACGGCGCGCTTAACGGCCTCGGCCCCGAACGGCTGCAGGCTCGCGCCGGGGATCTGATTGCGGACGCCTCCCTGCGCCGCGCGCTCGGCGGAGGCTATGACCTCGTGCTCGCCAACATCGTCTCGGACGTCATCATCGCGCTCTCGCCGCATGTGCCCACCTTTCTGAAGCGCGGCGGCGTCTATATCAGCTCCGGCATCATCGACGGCCGCGAGCAGGAGGTGCTTGCCGCCATCGAGCAGGCCGGCTTCACTGTGATCGAGCACAGGCAGGAAGAAGAGTGGCATTGCTTCGTCGCCAGGAAGCCCTGAAGAACAGAGAATCAAAAATCGCACCGGTTCGTTCAATGAAACCGGTGCGATTTATTTGTATCCCGAAAACCACAGGCTAGGCCTGTGGTTCAAAAGAGCTTAAGCGATGAGGAAGACATAAAAAACTCCTTTTGCTATACTGGAGGTGCGGTCGGCCAACTGCACGAGGAATAGCAAAAGGAGGACATTCAAGTGAGTCTGAATGACATCAATAGTTTATCGCATACGAAGTGGAATTG